>Ga0316205_10000313_pt1 | contig 100766 bp, 94 predicted proteins | sample 3monthpyrite_MG_FD_204941 | JGI IMG/M metagenome (GOLD analysis project Ga0316205, IMG submission 204941) | Microbial mat bacterial communities from mineral coupon in-situ incubated in ocean water Damariscotta River, Maine, United States -... | ecosystem: Environmental > Aquatic > Marine >... | reverse complement strand
TGGTGAGAGCGAGGATGGCTGCATTCAATATAGGCTGTATACGTTTACAGTTACAGATTACTGTGGTAACAGTGATACAGAAACAACACGAGTATCCAGAGACTATGATATGACAGCTCCAGAGATTGTGGATTTAGAGGATTATCAATTAGAAAATATAAATGAAGCTTGGCCAGAATATTTAACGACGACATGGACAGACAACTGTGCAGAAGGTGGCGACATAGAATCAGATGCAGGAACAGAAGATGGCGAGAGCGAGGATGGTTGCATTCAATATAGGCTGTATACTTTTTCAGTAACTGATAGTTGCGGTAATAATGCAGATGAAGCCACTACTTTGGTTAGTCGAAAAATCGGCGAGATAATCGATGGTAAAGATATTGAGTTATGTCGAGATTTTCTTGAGTATGATTTACATCTTTTGCTTATGGAAGGCTATATGATTGGAGGGTATTGGGATTTGGTTTCAAGTCCTGATGGAATTATAATGGTAATATCAGAATCTGGTACAATAACAGTTAATTTAGAATCGGTACCTGGTGAATATGTTTTTCAATATATCCAAGAATCAGAAGATTGTTTTTCATCAACAGAGGTTACTGTGACAATTCTCCCTGATGCATTACCTTGTGTTGGAGCGTGCAGTCCATCACCTCCAGATACAGCTTTAACACCAAATGGTGACGGAGTAAACGATACTTTCTTTGGTGGATTAGGTCTAGATGCTAGGGCAATTGGATGTACTATGCATGTCCAAATTTTCAATCGCTGGGGTGCGAAAATATTTGAAGATATTGATTATAAGAACGATTGGTCTGGAAATGTTCAATCAAATGCTGTTGGTTCTTCTGGGACCATTACTACTGGAACTTATTTTTATATTATCACATATAATGACAGTCAATCTACCGAGACCATTAAAGGCTACTTGTATGTTGCAACCGAATAAGCAAACTATGAAATCATCCATTAAAACAGTAATTCTTGCTTTGATTTTGGTTGTATCTATGCCATCTATGGCGCAACAACTGCCGCAGTTTACTCAGTACATGTATAATACTATTGCAGTAAATCCAGCGTATGCTGGTAGCCGAGAAACGCTTAATGTCATAGGTCTACATAGAAGTCAATGGGCTGGTTTTGCTGGTGGACCAACAACACAGACTCTGTCTGTTCATGCGCCATTGAAGCATGAAAAGATTGGCTTAGGTTTTTCATTTATTAATGATGAATTAGGTTTTGAGAATTTCACATATATGTATGGTGATTTCTCATATACCATACAATTAAATGAAGTTTCCAAATTAGCATTTGGTCTTAAAGCTGGGTTCACTGCATTTAGCGTTGACAATGAACTTTATACGTCTAATACCAATGATCAATTAATTAGTAGTATAGAAGATCGTTGGTCACCAAATGTTGGAGCTGGTGTAATGTGGCTTTGGGAACGTGGTTATTTAGGGCTTTCTGCACCACGTCTGATTAATAATGATTTTGTTCCAGACAGCCCATATAAGGCGTTGGAACGCGCAAGTTATTACTTTACAGGAGGTTATGTGTTTGATGTTGGATTGTCTACAAAGTTTAAGCCCTCATTTATGGTTAAAGCAACCAATGGCGCTACTGTTTCAACAGATGTTAGTGCAAATTTCTTATTTTTTGAAAAACTATGGTTAGGAGCAGCCTATAGGTTTAACAATACAAATGGAGCTGTAGGTATAATAGCAGATTTTCAGATATTAAGAGATTGGCGCATTGGTTATACTTTTGAATTACCTACTTCTGAGATTAGACCTTATACTAGTGGAACGCATGAAATGATTATTATGTTTGAAATTTTTAATCCGCGCAAACTTGAAACATCACCAAGGTATTATTAAGTATGAAAAATTTAATAAAAACAAGTTCATTTACTTTTCTATTATTTTTTAGTAGTAGTTTTCTATTTAGCCAAGAAACTCGAATTGAATTAGGAGATAGATATTTTGATCAGCAGGCCTATAACAAGTCGATACCATTATATGAAGGTGCTAAGAAGACACAAAAGATTTATGCTAAATTGGGAGATTGTTATTATTACACTTCACAGCCAGAAAAAGCCGTAGAAAATTATATAAAAGTCTTTGAGTCTAACAATAAGTCTAGGCTTTACGACCAGTATCGTTTAAGATATGCTCTATCCTTATTGAGTGTCAGAAAGAAACAAGAAGCACTTATTGAATTTAAAAAATATTATAAGGATTACGAAAATATTGATGAATTAAAAGTTCGAAATATTGATACAATGTCGATGAATTTAGCTGAAAACTTATCAATTAATTCTGAATATTCTGATTTTGGTCCTTTTATCTATAGTGATACTTTATATTTTGCCTCATCTCGCGAAAAGGTTGACATCCGAAAACATAACAGGGAATTGTATAAATGGAATGAACATCCTTATTTAGAAATTTATACAGCAGCGATTAAAAGAGCTGAAAATTCTGATACTTTTAAGCTCATTCATTCCGATAGTTCCAACATTAAATTTAATACTCCTGCACATGAATCAGGTGTTGTAATAGTAAATGATGATACTATGTATTTTTCTGGAGGCGTAGTAGATAGCACTAATAAAAGAGTTTATAATAAACGAGGTGTGTCTAACTTAAAATTGCAAAAGGCAAAACGGACAAAAGCTTCAAATAATAAATGGGTGTTAGATAGTACTGCTATTGAATTATTAAGTTTCTTGAACCTTGAAAACTATTCGGTAGGTAACCCTGCATTTGATTCAGATAATAAGAGGTTGTTCTTTGTGTCCTGCGCTCCTTATCCTACTGCCAAAGGGCAAAGTGATATTTATTATGTAGACATGAAAAAAGATGGGTCTTTTGGACAACCTGAAAGTGTTCCTGGAATTAATACGAGTGGTCGTGAAAGCTTCCCTTTCATCTCTTGGGACGGAACGTTATATTTTTCATCTGATGGATTTTATAATTATGAACTTGGTTTAGGGTTATTAGATATTTATAAGGTAGATAATATTGATGAAGTAATAAATAACGCAAAAAAAGAAATACAGCAAGATGTAAATATTTGTCATTTAGAAAGTCCATTTAATAGTGCTAAAGACGACTTTGCGTTCTATATGGAAAAGCCTAAGGATAGTAATGCAACAGAGGGTTATGCGTATTTTTCGTCCAACAGGGAACACCCAGAAGCTCAATGCGATGACGATATTTATAGGGCAAAGTTGAGAATGTCTAAATGCGACAAGTTAACAACTATTAAGGTGGTAGTTACTGATTCTTTAACTAATATACCTTTAAAGGATGCTTCAATTGAATTGATGGATTCTAATGATAATATTATACAGACTGTTCAGGTTGATTCAACCGGAGCATACAGCTTTGAAGTAGAATCCAACAAGAATTATCATCTAAGAGCCAGTAAAGAGCACTATGGTTTTAATCTTCAAGAAATTAAATTGGATAATTATCATTTGTCAAAAAAGCTTATTCAGCTTAAATTAGAACCTTATCCATGTGAATTTAAAGTTGATCCAATTGAATTTGAATCCAACAAATATGATATAAGGTCAACAGAGGAAAAGAAACTTAAACCACTCTTGGATTTATTATTATCCAATCCAGATTTAAGAATTCTTATTGAATCACATACAGATTCTATAGGCTCAATTGTTAACAATTTAAAATTATCACAGCAGCGAGCAGAAGCAACTGAAAAATACTTAATCAGTAAAGGTGTTAATGAAAGTCAAGTAATTGATGCTGTAGGACAAGGTGAAAATTGTCCAATAAATACGACTTCCTATATCAATAGCTTGGCCACACGAGCAGAGAGAAAAGTAGCACATAATAAAAATAGACGATCTATCTTTATTTTGGAAGATTGCGAGGATTATGTATCAGACTGTAAAAAGAATGATCGTTAGGCTTAGTTTTGTAAATAGATCTTTTTTACTCATAGCTTACATTTAAGATATTTTCTATATTAGTACAAACACGATAATTTTTTAATCTCATGGAGAACCAAACCATTATATTAATTGTCATGTCTGTTTACATGATACTACTTATTGCTTGGGGAATATATCAAGGAAGAAATGTAAAAACAGGCTCGGATTTTGCAATTGCAGGACGTAAATTACCAGGTTGGGTTGCTGCGCTTTCAGAAAGAGCAACTGGAGAATCTTCTTGGGCGCTTTTGGGTTTGCCTGGAGCAGCTTATGCGACTGGATTAATGGAAGTTTGGACAGCCATAGGATGTGTCGCTGGGATTATTGTTGCTTGGGTTTTATTAGCTTCACGATTACGAAACGAAGCTGAAAAATATGAAGTTGACACATTTACAGATTATATAGCCAAGCGTCATGGTGAAGTTGGGAAGTGGATTAGAATTGTAGGGAGTTTGACAATTGTTTTTTTCTTTTTCTTTTATGTTGGTGCCCAGTTTATTGGAGGAGGAAAGACTTTAAATAATTTATTTCAAATTGATCAAGATTTAGCGATGATTATCATTGTTATTTTGGTAATTCCTTATACAATCTATGGAGGCTTTCGTTCTGTAACATATACTGATGTAATTCAAGCAATAATTATGATTATTACGCTCATTGTTGCTCCAATTGCTGGGTTATTGTACTTAGCTGAAATGCCTGAAGGAACTGTTTTTGCTCATAACATTACAGATGCTTTGGTGAGATCTGGAGAATCATATTCTACTATGACTGGAGGTGCTGTATTGAATGAAGATTCAGCTTTATTTGGAACCTTGAATAGTTTTTTTCCTAATTCACTAAATATTGTTCAAGGCTTGGGTACTGGAATTATTATTGCTGGTGCTTTTTCATGGTTTTTCGGATACTTGGGTGGTCAACCTCAATTGACGATGCGTTTTATGGCTATAAAGGACGAAAGAAATGCTAAAATTGCCAGAAATATAGGTGTAATTTGGACCATCATTGCATATACTGGAGCACTTATGGTAGGTTGGATTGGAATTGCAATTTTTGGACCAAATGGACTGGAAGACCAAGAAACTGTGATGCCAGAAGTATTAACTACTGTGTTTAATCCAGTAGTTTCTGGAATTCTGATAACTGGAGTTTTGGCTGCGATTATATCTACAGCAAACTCACTACTAATATTATCAGCTACAGAATTATCTGAAAATATTATCAAGGTTGGTAAAAAATCGAAAATGGATTCAAAGACATCACTTTTTCAATCCAGAGTTGTTACCGCATTACTCTCATTAGTAGCTTTATTGATGGCATATTTTTCACCAAGTGATTTAGTTTATGCCATAGTCGGTTATGTTTGGGCAGGAATAGGTTCAACATTTTCAATTGTTATATTATTGACTTTATTTTGGAAACGTTATCATGGAATCCCAGCTTTACTTACTATCATTGTTGGTCTAACTTTCACCATAGTTTGGATAGTTTCTGGAATGGACGCTATTATTACTTCTAGATTGTTAACATTTGTAGTTGCTGGACTTACTGCTATCATTTCAACATACCTAATAAAGAAAAGGGTTATTTGATAGGCTTAATTTTAAGGATTTACTATATTTTTAGAAACAATTAAAACAAACCTTTTACGTTCATTTGTTAATGATTTATAGCATAATTTTACGACAATCTTCTTCTACTGGTGATACCATCATTGCAATATTTGTTACTGCACTTATTGTAATGATTCTTTATTTCAGCTTTAAAATGTTTGAAATGGCTTATGTGATAAGAAAAAAGCAACCTCTTTATAATCACGTTTATTATAAATTAAAAAAGTTAAGCCCAAACCAACAGACAATACTCATAAATCGTTTTACATTTTACAAAAAGTTGAATGATAAGCAACAGCATCATTTTGAACATCGCGTCGCCTCCTTCATTATTGACAAAACATTTATTGGTCGTGAAGGACAGCAAATAACCGATGGTATTAAAGTATTGATTTCCGCTACTGCTGTGATGCTGACCTTTGGATTTCGTGATTTTTATATTGGATTAGTGGATAAGATTTTTGTATATCCGGGTGAATTTTATTCTAAGATGAATGATGACTATCATAAAGGCGAATTTAATCCAAGACTAGGTGCTCTGGTTATTTCATGGAAACATTTTGAGGAAGGGTTTGATATTGGCAATGATAATTTGAATCTTGGTATTCATGAGTTTGCGCATGCTATACATATGAATAGTATGAAAGAACGCGATGTGAGCTCCACAATATTCAAAGATTCGTTTAAAGAATTGACAGATTACTTATCAGAGAACAAACCCTTACGCGATGATTTGATTGCTTCAAAATATTTTCGGGATTATGCGTACACCAATCATTTTGAGTTTCTAGCGGTTATTATTGAGAGCTTTATTGAAACACCAGCTGAGTTTAAAAGTCAATTCCCTAGAATTTATGATTTCACAAAGCAAATGCTAAACTTTAATTTTGCTGGTTATTAATTTTTTCGATTATGTTTAAAGCCCAATATCATATTTATGTCATAGAATTATCTAAACGAGTGTTTACAGAAAACAGAAAGTTTAGAGAAGCTAACCCTCAATTTAATGGTGTGTTGCAATGTTTGTATGTTGGCATGACAAGCAAAACACCTAAAGAACGATTTGAGCAACATAAAACTGGTTATAGGAATAAGAAAGGTTATAAGATTTCGTCTAATATTGTTGAAAAATATGGATTGTATTTAAGACCTAGTCTCTACAATCATATAAATCCTATTGCAACCAGACAAGAAGCCTTAAAAATGGAAGCAACCTTAGCTTTAGAATTGAGACGACAGCGTTATGCTGTTTGGTATAATTGAATTACAAAGCTGCTTATTTACTAATCATTTTGAAGTTTTTTATAGGCATAAGATGTACATAAACTGTAATGGTTAAAAAAATCATTAAGCAAGGAACTCCAAAATAGGTAGCAAGAAATACAGGTAATAACCAGACTGAACTACTTAAAACAAATAAAATAAATACCTTTTTACTTAAATTGATTTTGTCAGCCAGAAATATATTTGATAAAGCGCTAACAATTCCTAAAAACCAGGCGATTAACATTAAATAGAAAGCATTGTCTGAATCGCCTTTATCAAAAATGAAAACTAGGATTATCATAATATGACTTGTAATAAAGGATAAAAGGGCTGTTATTTGGAGTTTAGTCAAATTTGTACAACTATTAATTATTAGCAATCACTCTTAAATTCTTGATTGTTTCTAGTTGATTCTCACTCCTAAACACAAAACTGCCTGCTACCAACACATCTGCACCAGCATCAGCTAATTGTTTGGCGTTTTTGTCTGTAACTCCTCCATCTATCTCAATTTTGGTTGAAGCTCCTTTACTTTCTATCAATGCTTTTAGTTGTTTTGCTTTATGGTACGTATTTTCAATAAAACTTTGGCCACCAAATCCAGGATTTACACTCATGATACAAACCAAGTCAATATCATTAATAGTATCTTCTAAAACATTGATACTTGTATGTGGATTAAGAGCAACTCCAGCTTGCATACCTTCATTCTTAATGGCTTGAAGCGTGCGATGTAAATGTGTGCAAGCTTCATAATGAACAGTAAGAACATTGCTTCCTAATTCTGCGAATGTTTTAATATAACGATCAGGATCTATAATCATTAAATGTACATCAATAGTTTTATTGGCATGTTTTGAAATAGCCTTTAAAACTGGCATCCCAAAAGAGATATTTGGCACAAAAACGCCATCCATAATATCAATATGAAACCAATCTGCTTCACTATTGTTTACCATTTCTATGTCACGTTGAAGATTGGCAAAATCTGCCGCTAAAATTGAAGGTGCTATGAGTTTTGAAGACATTTAATATATTGTTGAATTTGTGTTTGTGCAAAGATAGATAAAAAATAATCTGTAGTATTCAGTTTGCAGTCTTCATCAAAATCTTATTGAAGCCCTTTCCTTTGGAAAGTCCCGAAACTTCGGGATAGGGATAGGCTTAAAAAAGTGAACCCAGAGTAATCAGCTCTGGGTTCTTTCATCAATCAAAAAACGAACAGTTATGATAACTGTTTGTAGTCATTATTTAGTTGTAAATATAGTAAATACTATCCTAAATATGTTTTTAATATTTTACTACGTGATGTATGTTTTAATCTACGTATTGCTTTTTCTTTAATTTGTCTAACACGTTCACGAGTTAAATCGAATGTTTCGCCTATTTCTTCTAAGGTCATAGGATGTTGATTTCCTAAGCCAAAATACAAACGAATTACATCTGCTTCACGAGGTGTTAATGTTTCTAATGCACGCTCAATTTCTGTACGTAAAGACTCATGTAATAAATCTCTATCAGGATTTGGAGATTCACCACTACGAAGTACATCATAAAGGTTAGAATCTTCACCTTCAACTAAAGGTGCATCCATTGATACATGACGTCCAGAATTTTTCATAGATTCCTTTACGTCATTAATTGTCATGTCTAATTCTTTAGCAATTTCTTCTGCACTTGGCGGACGCTCATGTGATTGCTCTAAGAATGCATAGGTTTTATTAATTTTATTAATAGAACCAATTTTATTCAAAGGCAAACGCACAATACGAGATTGCTCTGCTAATGCTTGTAAGATAGATTGACGAATCCACCAAACAGCATAAGATATAAATTTAAAACCACGCGTTTCATCAAAACGCTGTGCAGCTTTAATTAGCCCTAAATTACCTTCATTGATTAAATCTGGTAATGTTAAGCCTTGGTTTTGATATTGCTTTGCTACAGACACGACAAATCGTAAGTTAGCTTTAGTTAATTTTTCTAATGCTAATTGGTCACCAGCTTTAATTCGCTGTGCCAATTCTACTTCTTCGTCTGCTGTAATTAAGTCAACTTTTCCAATTTCTTGTAGGTATTTGTCTAACGACGCAGTTTCTCTATTGGTAACCTGCTTCGTAATTTTAAGTTGTCTCATGTAAAGTTTCCTTTATATTTAATTATTGGGATTAATACTCTTGTTCTATGGTTATACGTAGAATATAGAGAAAATGTTACAAAAATTTAAATTTTAATTAATTTTTCATCAGACAGATTAATATCACTTAGCATTTCGTCAGTAAACTTATAATGACCTCTTGTAGTTATTACTCTGAATCGATGAGACTTAAGTGCACTTAATGTATTTAAAAAAATCCATTTAGATTTTAGTAAATTAGTTTCAGTTGTTTTTAAACTAATATCAAAAATATGTTTACGGCCTTCTTTTTCGGCAACAATATCAGGAGTTATAATAACATCACTTCCTTTTTTGTGATAGGATTTTGGCGTTTCATAGCCTTCAATGTCTGCCTTAATGTTTTCATAGCCTAAGTTTTTTAAATAGGAAACAGAATTTTCTAAAAAACCTGAATGTTCTTGTTTGTCGTCGAATGTCATAGCTAGTAAGATAGTGAAATATTGTTAAGTATCAAATTTCACAGATGTTTTAACGTTTTTTTATTAAGTATATTATAGTGTTATTTTTTTAGAAATTATATGGTTGATTGACTTCAATAAGTTGTTTCAAGCTATTTGTTTTTTGAAGCATTTTACTGAAAAATAAGTTTCTGTCTTTCTCACCTGCGTTAATTAAAAGTTTAGAACTACGCATCTGCTTTTCAAAAAACTCATTCATAATTTCACATGTAGGCTGATGCTCTATTTTAAAATAACTTAATACAGTAAAAGGAGTAAAAAACACTTTCTTATTAGGGATTTTAACCATGATAGTGTTACTCATAGTGTGAATTTCGTTCATGTATAAATTATACGTGGCTTTATTGTCAGAACCGCTTATGCTTTGTTGTATGGCCTGATCTTCTACAAGTTTAATAACATCAGCAATATCATCACAAATCTTTGATGCCAAGTCTTGTGAGAGTAAACCAGATTCAAAATAGTATTGAACTTGTTGTAAGGTGCCATTGATTGTTGATGCATTCCAAATCTCAGTAATATTTATATTTTTATAAATTCTACCTAAATCAAAAGCAGTATCTAATAAAGACTGAGGAATTCTATTTATATAATCGTCAAATGAAGTTTTATCTTTTGTAAAATTTACATCAACATCTTTTAACCAAACATAGATTTTATATCGTGATAAATAGGAATCTTTTAGTGTGTGGAATAAGGGAATGTCTTTTGCAGAATACACAATCGATGCATTTTTAAGCTTTGTTAATGGATAAACATTGTTTCTAGAAGCTATAAAATATTGTTCAAGATTTGCCTCATTATGTAATTCTGGAGATATTTCTGCCAAAATGGTTCTATTGCTGCCTACTTCAAACAACTTGTTTAAAGATACTTTATAATGTTTTGCAAGTTTTACAGTTTCTTCAAGAGATAAATTCGTTTTTAAATTAATACGTCTATAGGCTGCATCATAGCCTATATCTAAAATATCTGCTATTTCATCAACAAATGATGTGCTTTTCTCGCTCTTGGCTTTTAGATATGAAATGAATTTCTTTTGCATTTTATCAAAATTTGAAGTACTAAAGTTAACAACAATTGCAAATAATGCAAAAATAGATTTAAGATTACTCGGTTTTGAGTAAATCATTATCAATAAATGCAAGTTAGATTTGAGTCAACTAATCAATTCCGCACTTTGATTGTAGAATTAAAAAATCAAGTTATAATGAAAACTAAATTCAAACGAAGCACCAAGCCCTATATTTTACTAGTACAAAAAAAGAAAAGAGCTGCCTTTATTTCAATAGTGCTTTCTATTGCAATTATTAATCTTACAGTGTCATGTTCCTACTATACTGTGAAAGATGTCCCAACTACCAAAGAAAATATAACAAAACAGGTTGATAACTTTAACACCCAAGAAAAGTATGTCATTGTGCATTCAGATAATTTGTCCTGGCATTTAAAGGATATGGTGCTTAATGACGATGAGCAGATGATTTCTGGAACCATAGAGACAGTAGGTAATTCTCACCTTTATAAAAGAGTACGAGATAATAAAAGAGTACACAACTATAATAAGCAAAAAACAGATCCTTTAAACGAAGTCCATTTTTACTTGAAAACGTCTATTAGTTTTAACTATGCAGAATATGTAAATATACCTCTTGACGAGATTAGCAGAATTTCGGTTAATGATAAAAATACAGGTAGAAGTGTTGCTAATGTACTATTAACTACTGTTGGTGCAGCATTTGCAATATCACTCATAGCATTAGCCTTAAAAAGTTCCTGCCCTTTTGTATATATAAAAGATGGTCAAGAATATGAGTTTGTTGGCGAATTATATCCTGGAGCTATTACTCCAAACCTCCAGAGAAATGATTATTTGGCCTTGCCTAATTTTAATCCTGAAAATGAATTGTATACCCTGAAAGTATCAAATCAATTAAAAGAAATTCAATATACTGATCAGCTACAGTTACTTTCAGTTGATCATGCCGAAAATATTGAAGTATTAATGGATAGTAAGGGAGAGCTTCAAACATTTGAGACTGTTTTAGCGCCAATAAATGTAAAGAGTGATGGTGTTAATCAAGATTTGGATTTAGCCTTAGAAAAGGATAACAACTATTATGCATTTAATTCGTCCCTATCTACATCCAATAGCACAAGAAGTATGGTCTTTGAATTTAACAAACCTAAAAACTCAAAAAAAGTTAAGCTCTATTTAACCGCAAAAAATTCAGTATGGCTAGATTATATCTTTGGAAAGTTCAATGAACAATTAGGGTCTTATTACAATACCTTTCAAAAGAAACAACAGACTGTTGAAAAAGAAACCTTAACCAATTGGACAAACGGTCAGAATATACCGCTTTCTGTGTATGTAAAAACGAAAGATGGTTGGAAGTTAGCTGAACGAATAAATACAGTTGGACCTCTAGCCATGGGAGATTTAGTCGTGCCAATAGATTTGGATTTGAATAATGATGAGGTTTTACAAATAAAACTTGAAACAGGTTTTATGTTTTGGGAAGTAGATTATGTAGGCGTAGATTTTTCAAAAAACTCAAACGTAACTTTAGAATATATTGATCCAGTTTCTGCATTTGATCAACACAATAATGATGTAACTCATTTACTAAACAAACAAGATGGAACGTATTTTGTGCAACCAAATGTTGGAGATGAAGTTGTTGTAAGTTTCCCAGCAACATCAACTCAGGATAGTTTAACTGAGACGACTGTTTTTTTAAAAAATAGAGGATATTATAATTATATAAGAGATTACAAAGGTTTTCCAGATCAAGAAAAATTGGAGGCCTTTAAAGTAGATGGTACCTTTACTAAATTTTCTGAAACATCCTATTTTGAGTTTGTCAATTTTAGTTCAAATAACTTAGCTCAAAATGAATAAATCAACCACACTCGATACAACCACACTCGATATAAATATTATAGCTACTGTTGGTGAACAGAAGCAAGATGCATCAATAAATAGTTTTAAATCACCTATTAAAATTATTAGTGGGCTACAAATGAACTGGTCTCATTTTAGACTTCGAATCAGTTTAATGCGAATCATAATTAGCATCTATTCTAATCCGTTACACTGGGTTTTAGCTTTTAAATATTTAGTACAACTCAGAAAGAAATTCTTAGGAGATTTCAAGCTTAAAAAAATGATGAAAATAGATGGGAAATATTATATGGGACTTTATACGCCTGGATGGAATGATAATATCTACAAAAAATTTATTATTTCAGAACTAAATAATTTTAAGGAAGTTAATCGTCAGTTACTTCGTTTTAATCATGTTTATGTTGCAGTTACTAAAAAATGCCCTTTGCAATGTGACCATTGCTATGCTTGGGATATTTTAAATAAAAAGGAACAATTAAGCCCAGACGATTTAAAATACATAGTTGGTAAATTACAGCAGATGGGAACAACTCAAATACATCTAACAGGAGGAGAGCCCTTAATTAAACCTAAATTATTATTTGATTTGTTAGAGTCTTCTAATGACACGACTAATTTTTGGATAAATACTTCAGGCTATAAATTAACTCATGAAAGAGCTAAAGATTTAAAGGATGCTGGACTTACTGGGATTTTTATAAGTCTAGATCATTTTGATGCATATGTACATAATGATTTCAGAAAGTACAAAGACGCATATTACTGGGCTACTAATGGTGCAAAAAATGCTGTAGCTAACGGTTTGGTTGTAGCACTTTCTTTATGTGTTATTGAAGATTTTATAAGCGAGGAAAATCTGATGACTTATATGAAATTGGCCAAAGATTTGGGTGTGCCTTTTGTTCAATTTTTAGAACCTAAAGAGGTTGGGCATTACAATGGAAAGCAAGTATCGCTAAGTGATGAAAAGATAAAAGTATTAGAAGCATTCTATGTGAAAATGAATTTTTCTGATAACTATTTAGACTTTCCGATAATTAATTATCATGGCTATTATCAACGTAGACAAGGATGTTATGCTGGAGGAAATAGGAGTATGTATGTGGATACCGATGGAAATTTAAATGCTTGTCCGTTTTGTCATACAAGTTCAGGTAATATACTTGATGCTAATTTTGAAAATCAATTGGAAGAAATGACTAAACAAGGTTGTCCAACATATTAATACATTATGGAAAGTTTGCATAATATACCTTCTTTTTATTTGTGGTTACTATTGTTGCTAGTATTAGTCTTAAGATATGTTTTAGTTGCAGGTATACCTTATTTGTGGCTGTATGTTTTTGGAAAAAATAAATACAAAGACTTAAAGCTTCAGAATGAGATTCCAGAGCGTAAGCAAATATTTAAAGAAATTAAATATTCATTCTTTACACTATGTATCTATAGTTCTGGTATTTGGTTATTTCTCTATTGGCTAAAACATGGCTACACGAGGAATTATACAGAAATTGGTGAATTTGGCTGGCCATATTTTATATTTAGTATTTTCTTGATGATTATCATTCATGATATGTATTCCTACTGGATTCATAGATTAATTCATCATAAATTACTTTTTAAGTACGTGCATTTATTGCATCATAAATTCAAGAATCCGTCACCTTGGAGTGCATTTGCCTTTCATCCTTTTGAATCCCTTTTAACGCTTGGTATTATTCCAGTAGTTATGTTTTTAATACCATGGCATAACTTGGCTTTAATCATTTTTATAACCATCATAATAGTATATGACACCTTTGTTCATTTAGGTTACAATATTAAGGAGCTGAAAGTGTCAAAATGGCAAAACACACCTAAAGACCACGATGTACATCATAGAGATCCGAAATATAATTTTGGATTGTATTTTACGTATTGGGACCGACTAATGGGAACATATTTAGATGATTAATGTTATATTTTGAAAACAAAAAACCTCGCAATAATTATTGCGAGGTTTTTTATAGACTATTAAGGAATTTAATCCTTCTTATCTTCTCTAGGTTTACGATCATCACGTCTGTTATCACGTCCACGATTATCTCTTCCTCTGTTATCACGCCCACCGCGACTATTATTATCTCTTGGTGGTCTTGCTACATAACCTTCTGGTTTTGGCAAAATAGCTTTTCTAGAAACCTTTTCTTTACGAGTTCTAGGATCTTGACCAAAATACTTCACATCAAATACATCTCCCATATTTACAACGTCAGATACATTTTCTGTGCGTTCCCAGGCCAATTCACTTACGTGTAATAACACTTCGTTTCCTGGAGCATCCATATATTCTACGACTGCACCAAAATCTAACATCTTGATTACTTTAACTTCGTAAATGCTTCCAACTTCAGGTTTGAATAAAATAGCATCTATTCTTGCCATTACAGCTTCAATACCTTTTTTACCAACACCTAAAATTTCAACAATTCCTTCTTCAGTTACTGGATCCTCGTTAATAACAATAGTTGTCTCAGTTTCTTTTTGCATTTCCTGAATTACTTTTCCGCCAGGCCCAATTAAGGCGCCAATGAATTCGTTAGGAACACGTCTTGTTACCATTGTTGGTGCATGCTCTTTAACTTCTGCGTTAGGAGTAGCAATAGTATCAGTCAATTTCTCTAAGATATGTAAACGACCTTCACGTGCTTGTTTAAGTGCATTTACTAAAATCTCATAGGATAATCCTTTTACTTTAATATCCATTTGACAAGCTGTGATACCATCTGCAGTACCAGTTACTTTAAAATCCATATCTCCTAAGTGATCTTCATCACCTAAAATATCAGACAATACAGCGTACTTTCCAGATTCAGCATCAGAAATTAATCCCATAGCAATACCAGAAACTGGTTTTGTCATTTGCACTCCAGCATCCATAAGTGCCATTGTACCAGAACAAACTGTTGCCATCGAAGACGAACCGTTAGATTCTAAAACCTCAGATACAACTCTTACAGTATAAGGACAATCTTCAGGAATCATTCCTTTTAAAGCACGTTGTGCTAAGTTACCATGTCCAATTTCTCTACGTGAAGTTCCTCTTATAGGTCTTGCTTCTCCAGTACAAAAAGGAGGGAAGTTATAATGTAAATAGAAACGCTCTTCACCTTCTTGAGATGGCATGTCTATTTGATTTGCATCTCTAGATGTTCCTAAAGTTACAGTTGCTAAAGCTTGAGTTTCACCACGCGTAAAAATAGATGAACCATGTGTTGATGGTAAATAATCAACTTCACACCAGATAGGTCTAATTTCGTCAGTCTTACGACCATCTAAACGTAAACCTTCATTTAAGGTTAAATCTCTAATCGCAGCTTTTTCTGCTTTGCGATAATAATCTGATACTAAACCGCCAAAGTCTTCTAATTCTTCTTCGGAAAAAGTAGCTTTAATGTCTTCTTTTATTTCTTGAAATGCAGCACTTCTTTCATGTTTAGCAGATCCAGCTTTTGCAATAGCATACACTTTATCATAGGCCATATCATGAACTTTCTTCGCTAATTCTTCATCTTCTCTTTCACCTTCGTATTCACGAACTTCTTTCTTCCCGAATGCTTGAGCTAATCTAACTTGAGCAGCACATTGTACTTTAATCGCTTCATGAGCAAACTTAATGGCATCTGCCATTTCTTCTTCAGAAATCTCATCCATTTCACCTTCTACCATCATTACCGAATCAGCAGAAGCACCAATCATCATCTCTAGATCAGATTCTTCTAATTGAGCACGTGTTGGGTTAATAACAAATTCACCATTTACACGACCAACTCTTGCTTCAGATATTGGGCATTCAAATGGGAAATCTGATAATTGAATGGCAGCAGAAGCGGCTAATCCAGCCATTGCTTCTGGCATCACATCATCATCATGAGACATTAACTGTATCATCACTTGTGTTTCTGCCGTATAATCTTTTGGGAATAATGGACGTAATACACGATCCACTAAACGCATTGTTAATACTTCACCATCACTTGGTCTTGCTTCTCTTTTGAAGAAACCTCCAGGATAACGACCTGCAGCAGCAAATTTTTCACGATAATCAACCGTTAACGGAAGAAAACCAAGGTCTTTCTGTTCGTAATTGGAAACTACAGTACATAATAACATACATTTTCCTGATTGCACAACAACACTACCATGAGCTTGTTTTGCTAATTTTCCGGTTTCGATAGAAATTTCTCTACCATCACCAAGGTCAATGACCTCTCTAAATACTTTTGGAATCATAAATTTTTTAATTCTTGTGCTGACATGCATAGCATCATCAGTACTGTTAAACAATGGTCGTTGTGTTGTTGTGTGTAGTTGTTGTGAGACATATGATGTCTTGACCAATGAAAAACTATAATTAGCTTCTTCTATTTTGTGTCATTGCGAAGCAAATTTTTCATTTGCTGTGGCAATCTGTTTCTTTTGGAAGAGATTACCATACTTTGACTGTGCTCAGCACAGGCTAGTTACTTCGCTCGTAATGACATGTAACTATATAAAAAAAAGAGGCACGAAGCCTCTTTTCTATTATTTTCTTAATCCTAATTCTTTCACTATTGCACGATATCTTAAAATATCTTTTTTAGCTAAGTAATCAAGTAAGCTTCTTCTTTTTCCTACTAGTTTTACTAATGAACGCTCTGTGTTATAATCTTTACGATTATTTTTCAAGTGTTCTGTTAAGTGATTAATTCTGTAAGTAAACAAGGCAATTTGCCCTTCAGATGTTCCTGTATCTTTAACGTTTTTACAGTGTTTTTTAAAGATTGCTTCTTTTTCTTTTTGATCTAAATACATGCTAATATTATTGTAAATGATTTTTATGTACGATGAAAGATTTTCTTTCAAGCGGCAAATATAGTAATTTTTAATGATTTGATAGTTTTTTGAACATAAAGAATAATTTTTCGACGAACGGTTTTAAACCTTTTAGAGATAGTTTGGTCTTAACACTATATTAACATAAAAAAAGCAATTATGAAAAATTTAAAATTAACAATGTACATGAAGTTGTTTCTTGTTGTTCTTGGGCTAACATTTATAGCTTGTAGCAACAATGATGCTGATGAACAAGAAACAGAATCTCAAGATTATTCAGAAGTGGTATTGTCTTCTGAAATTGATAGAGCATCAGACTCTATGGATGATATTGCAGTACAAGTGTACGAAGAGCAAGAAGAAGTCGAAATAGGAGGAATGAATGATACTAGTAGCGAAGTGACAAGAACTCCCAACGATTTTCCAGATTGTGTAACTATTACAGTCGTTGTTGAAGCTATGTCCCGAGAAATTACTATTGATTTTGGCACTGAAGGTTGCCTTATAAATGGTAATACCTTAAAAGGGAAAATGATATTAAGTTATGAGCGAAATCCAGAAGCACAACAAGTCACAATTACTAAAACGCTTGAAGATTTTTATTTTAACAACAAAAACATTGTTGGAGGAAAGACTATTGTAAAGGTATTGTCTAATGAAAACGGTAATCCGCAATTTACAAAAACAACAGACATTACTGTTATTTGGCCAAATGGAGCGCAGGCTTCTCGAAATGGCGTGAAGGTTAGAGAGTGGATTGAAGGTTTTGGAAGCGGTGTTTGGAGTGACAATGTGTTTGAAGTTACTGGAAACTGGACCTCGACGTTTGTAAATGGAAATACGCATTCTTATGAGGTTATAATTCCTTTAAGAAGAGAAGTAATTTGTTATTATTTTGTAAGTGGTTCTATTGATGTAGAGCGTACAAATTTCTCAGGAGTGTTTGATTATGGAGTAGGCGATTGTGATAATCAAGCTACCTTTACATTTGAGGGAGGTGAAGTAGTTGACATCATTTTGAATTAGATTTTTGTCTTAATAAAAAAAAGCGAGCCATTTGGCTCGCTTTTTTTATGCTCTTAAAGGTTGGTTGCCTATTAAATCTATATAAAGATTTATCTTGTCTTTAAGATCTTTTCTATGAGTTATAAAATCTAAAAAGCCATGTTCTAAAACAAATTCTGCAGTTTGGAAACCTTCAGGTAATTCTTTTCCTGTAGTATCTCTTACAACACGTGGCCCTGCAAAACCAATTAATGCTCCAGGTTCACTAATATTAATATCCCCTAGCATAGCAAATGATGCCGTTGTGCCACCTGTAGTAGGATCAGTACATAGAGAAATATAAGGTACTTTAGCTTCGGCCAATTGTGCTAATTTTGATGAGGTTTTTGCTAATTGCATCAAGGAATAAGCTGCTTCCATCATACGTGCTCCACCAGATTTTGAAATAATCATAAATGGAATTTTCTTTTTTAAAGCATAATCAGCTGCTCTGGCAATTTTTTCGCCTACAACGCTTCCCATGGAACCACCAATAAAGGTAAAATCCATACAAGCAACTACTAAATCTTTACCTTTTGATTTTCCTACAGCTGTTTTTATTGCATCTTTTAGATTAGTTTTTTCAGCTGCAGCTTTTAAACGATCTGGATACTTTTTTGTATCTACAAATTTTAAAGGATCTTTAGATGTTAAATTGGCATCTAATTCTTTAAACGTATTGTCGTCAAACAAGATTTCAAAATATTCTTTACTGCCAACTCTTACGTGATATCCATCTTCAGGACTTACGTAGTAATTCTTTTCTAATTCGTCAGTATCAATCACTTTTCCTGTAGGTGACTTATACCATAAACCTTTAGGAGTATCCTTTTTAGCTTCTGTAGGTGTTTGAATACCTTTATCTTTACGTTTAAACCAAGCCATAGCCATAAGGTAATTTTAGTTATTAGTTAGGATGCAAAACTACATAAATTTTATAATGTATTCACATTATTTAAATCTTCGAATGCTTTCTTTAAACGCGAAACAAAAGTGTTTTCAGCTTCACGTAGCCATCTTCTTGGGTCATAGAACTTTTTGTTGGGAACATCATCACCATGTGGATTTCCAATTTGCGATTGCAAATAGGCTTCATTAGTTTTAAAATAATCACGAATACCACTCATAAAAGCATATTGCATATCAGTATCTATATTCATTTTAATAACACCATATCCAATAGCTTCTCTAATTTCTTCAACTGTTGAACCAGAACCTCCATGAAAAACAAAGTCTATATGGTTATGGCCTAAATTGTATTTTTTAGAAACATATTCTTGAGAGTTTTTCAAAATTTTTGGTGTTAGCTTAACATTTCCTGGTTTATATACACCATGCACATTACCAAAAGCAGCAGCAATAGTAAATTGGTCACTAATTTTACTTAATTCTTCATAAGCATAAGCAACCTCTTCAGGTTGTGTGTATAATTTTGAATCGTCAACATCAGTATTATCAACACCATCTTCTTCACCTCCTGTAATACCTAGCTCTATTTCTAAAGTCATTCCCATTTTGCTCATTCGTTGAAGATATTGTTTACATATTTCAATATTTTCTTCAATAGGTTCTTCAGATAAATCTATCATGTGTGAACTATAAAGCGGCTTGCCTGTTTGTGCAAAATGCTCTTCACTTGCATCAAGTAAACCATCAATCCAAGGTAATAGTTTTTTAGCACAATGGTCTGTATGTAATATTACTGGAACACCATATTCTTTTGCTAATAAATGTATATGCTTTGCTCCTGCAACTGAACCAGCAATAGCAGCTTTTTGATTTTCATTAGATAGACCCTTGCCAGCATTAAAATGTCCACCTCCATTTGAAAATTGAATAATTACAGGCGCATTTAAGTCCCTTGCTGTTTCTAAAACACCATTGATACTGTTTGAGCCAACAACATTTACAGCTGGTAAAGCAAACCCTTTTGCTTTTGCTAGTTTGAAAATTTCTTGAACTTCTCTTCCTGTTGCAACTCCTGGTTTAATATTGTGACTCATCTTTGTAGTTTTTTATATGAAATTGTGAGACTTCAAAAGTAATGATTTTTTGAATAATTTGTTGAAATTAATTATTTAGAAAATGGTAAAATTGTGCGAAATCGATTGCGCCAATAGTATTAAATAAATATCTTAAAAAGGATAATTAATACCAATATTATAAACAGCGTTTCCAAAATTGAAATCATTAAACCATCGATTCTGTTCTTGGTAAGAAGGGTCATAAGTTTTAAAGCCAATATCACCTCTTAGAACGAAAAAACCAAAATCATATCGCAATCCGAAACCTGAACCAATTGCAATATCTTTTAGAGAATTAAAACTATCAAAAGTAGCGTTTGAATCATCTTCATTGTCTAATACGTTCCAAATATTTCCAATATCGATAAAAAAGGCGCCATTAAGATTTCCAAACAAGTTATAACGATGCTCAAGACTAAATGCTAGTTTTAAATTAGCTTCATTAAACTCGTTATTACTATCAGAACTTCCAGGTCCTAAATTATAGGCAGTCCACGCTCTATTGTCATTAGCTCCACCAGCAAAAAAACTTCGTGAAAAAGGAATGCTGTTTGAGTTGCCATAAGGAATTGCAATTCCAAAAAAAGCACGAGTTGCAATTACATTGTTTCTGCCAATAGTCCAATGTTTTACATAATCTAATTCTGTTTTAACATATTGCGAATAGGCTACTCCAAAAATCTCGTATCTATCATCATTAGTTTTATTTAAGCCTAATAATTTAGAAGTATTAGCTAATAAATTTCCTGCGAGCTCTAATTTTGCTCTAAAAATTGAAAAACTATTGTCAAATAAATTTTCTCGTTTGTCTAGAACATAACTAAAGTTTGAAGCCAGAATTAGGTTATCTTCTGTTAGCCGGTTTTTACGTTCATCAATATTATTTACTGTTTGGTAATCACTTGGATTAGAATCCTGAAATGTAGCATCTTGAAGTACCAAATCAATAAATTCGTCAGATTTTGATTTAATCAAATTATCGTTTCCGTTAGAATCAGTTGATATAAATTCAGAAGGCGTATTATAAATTCCTATTGCAATATTTTCAAGTCGATTAAAGCTGTTTTGGTAGACGTTAAAGTAATTTGCAGGATTTAGGTTTCTTACATATTGAACATTAAATAGGTCTAAACTGTGATTTAAGGTTGGCTTTGGGTTCCAACGATAATTAAATTTCCCATTAACTGTTTGTTTGTCCAAACCAATATTAGCTTGACTTGTAAAACCTAGACTAATTCTAGTACTTGGCGACATGTGTTTAGGGATAATTTTTTCAGTTTTAAAAGGAAAAAAGAACCTTGGAATAATTAATTTAATATCACCACCAAATTCATTAATATCAAAAAAAGCATCATCATTACCTGAGCCATCTTTGGATGCGCCAATTGCTCCTAAACCAGAAATTTCTAAGGTTTCAGCGCCTCTAAAAATGTTTCGTATTCTTAAAGAAGTGCTAAACGAAAACCCTACAGATTGAATATTACTCTGTGATACATTAACATCAATCCCAACGGCGTATTTTTTTCTAGGTGATAGTTTTATGTTCGCCGTTAGTGTTGTGTCAGACTCATTTACTAGATAATCAATAGATGGATATTTAAAGGTTTGTAGGTTATTTAAATGTCTATATGTTCGTGTTCTATCAAGGTCACTAAAAACACTGTCTTTATTAATGAAAATGGCATCTACAATGGCTTTTGGTCTATATCTCATTTTATCATAGCTATATAGGTTAAAATTTTTAAATGTAGCTGAATCTGAAAATACTGTCCCTTGATTTTGGGAGTTTTCATCAGTAATAATATTGACTTCTTTTATTTTATAAATTTTAAAAGGTACACGAGCAGTTGAATCTTCGTTTCTTATCTGTCTATTTTTAATTTGAATCTCAGTATTTACTTTATTTCCTGGCAGTATAGTATCATGTTCAAACGTAATATAATCTTGTGAAAAATAATAAACACCAGAGTTTCTAAATTCATTGGTTAATCTGTCGCGTTCGTTACCATAGTTAATATCTCTAAACTGATCACCAATTTTTAGTATGGAATTTGATTTATTCAATTGGTATAATGAATCAATTAGTGGTGATGCAATATTAGTTGAAAGCGAATCAATAATGTAAGGCGTTTTTCTATCCACCTTATAAGTAATAGAAGCTCTTTGCTTTCCAATAGAATCAACACTATATGAAACTTCACGGTTGAACCAACCATTTTTAAAATAATAACGTTCAAGATTTTGTTTGGTTCTATTTGTCCTGGAAGTATCAACAATAACAGGAGCTTCACCAGTTATTCTTAGCCAATGATTAAACCCTAATGCAGATTCTTTAAGTTTATCTACTTGTTTTTTTGAGTAACGTCTAACTAATCGTTCTTTTCTTTTTGGATTTTCAGCTAACCAAGCTTCAAATATAGAGTCCCTGTTCTCTCTTGCTAGGTTATAAATATGCAAGCGTAAAGGAATACCTAATAACAGCTTATTATTTGGTTGTTGATAAATGAGGTTGTTTATGTCTTCAGATTTTTCTTTGTTGCCATCAACTAAGAGAGTATTCTGAACCAATAACTGTTTATCTTTACCAACTCTTTTTAATACATTGCATGATGTTATAAAACCTATAACAAATAGGGAAAGTAATATTTTAATAAGTGGCTGTTTCAACTAAAAATATATAATTATACGTTTTGATTTAGGTAAATATTAGCTCAAAAATACATTTTTTACTTTTGAAAAATAATATTTAAATAAAATAGTGTCATCTTAATTTAAAATTAGATTTTTTCGTTTTCTTTATAACATTAAATGTACTTGTATGCTTAGTAAAAATCAGATAAAATTAATAAAGAGCTTAAGTCAAAAAAAATTTCGCTTACAGCACCAATTATTTTTTGCTGAAGGTGTAAAAACCATTAACGAATTATTAAATTCTAAATTCGAACTTTACCAATTATATACATCTACGTTAGATTTTAATGTTTCAGATGAGTTTCAAACAAAAATCACACCAAACGAACTAAAAAGGATAAGTGCGTTAAAAACACCAAATACAGCTCTTGCATTGTTCAAAATACCAAAAGAGCAAGCTCTTGATTTTGATAAATTAATTGTTGCCTTAGATAATGTGAGAGATCCTGGGAATTTAGGAACAATAATACGACTATGCGATTGGTTTGGAATAAAAGACTTAATCTGTAATACAGAAACTGTTGATTGTTACAACCCTAAGGTCATACAGGCTTCAATGGGTTCAATAACTCGTGTTAATATTGTTTATAAGGATTTAAAAGTTGTTTTAAGTAACAAGGGAACAATGAGCTTTGGTGCTTTTATGGATGGCGAAAATGTATATCGTGCAGATTTACCAAATAAAGGTGTTTTGGTACTTGGAAACGAAGCCAATGGTATTCAAAATGATTTAGAAAATGTAATTTCAAAACGCATTTCAATACCTCGTTTTGGAGATTTGCAAGTAACCGAAAGCCTCAATGTGGCTAATGCTACCGCTATTTTATTGAGTGAATTTAAGAGAAGAAATTAACTACTGAAAAGTAAAATTAATAAACAGACCTCTGGTTTTCATTGTATGTACATTACTTGTCCAAGGGCTGTTAGCATTATCATTATCTCTAATTAACTCATCATTTAATGCAAATACACCACGAATAGAAGGTGTGAATTTAAAGTAAAATAAATAAAGATCTATCCCAATACCTAACTCATAAAACAGCATACCTCGTTTTGTTCTAAACTGCCCTACAGTGTTGTCTTCTGGGTTTTCTTCGTTACTTGAAAGGTTTAATGCTGCCGAAAACCCTCCAACAACAAAAGGTTTAATGTTATTGAAACGTTTTGCCGAAAACTTAAGCAATAAAGGGAAATGTATATAAGTAGAACGAACCTCTCTAATTAAATCTGAATTATTAAAATCTAAACCGTCAAAATAACTTTCATCATAAATTAAATTTCTTCCTGTAATGATTAATCCAGGTTCTATTCTTAAATCTAAGTAATCATTAATACGCATATTACCAACTAAACCAACATTGAAACCTAAGGTTTTTTGAACCTGAATGTCTTCACGATCTTGATTGTAATCAAAATTAAAATCATAATCATTAAAACCAAGATAGTAGCCCCAAGAATATTTCATCTTGTCAATATTTTCTTGATTCCTTATCTTTTCTTTGGTAAATAGTTGAGCACTAGTAATTTGTGCTGAAAAAATAAATAATAAAACCAAAAATAGCTTTTTCATATTAAGATTTAGATGCTGTATAAATAGTAGCTACACCATACGTTTGTGGTAATGCTTCTGCATTTATAAACCCAATTTTACTTAAAATATTGTTAAGAGCTTCACCATAGGGAAAAACAGATGCAGATTCACATAAATAAGAATAAGCAACTTTATCTTTTGAAAATAGTTTTCCAATTAATGGCAAAATACGTTTTGTGTAAAATTTATAACCTTGCTTATATGGCGTTTTTGCTGGAATAGACGTCTCTAATATTACAAATGTACCATTTGGGTTGAGTACTCTTAAAATTTCTGAAAGTCCTTTTTCTAAGTTTTCAAAATTTCTAACTCCAAAGGCAACAGTAATGGCATCAAACGAATTATCATCAAAAGGCATCTTTTCAGAATCACCTAACACCATTTCAATTTTATTGTTTAATTGTTTTTGGGCAATTTTCTTTTTACCAATTTCCAGCATACCTGGGCTAATATCAAAACCTACAATTTTAGAAGCATTGGTTTTTGCTAGGTTTATGGCTAAATCTCCAGTTCCAGTAGCTATATCAAGAATCGTATCTGGATTTTGTTTTCCAACAATAGAAACTACTTTTTTTCTCCATTTTATATCAATACCAAAAGAAATAACACGATTTAAACCATCATATTCATTTGAGATAGTATCAAACATTTTAGTAACCTGTTCTTTTTTGCTCAGGGCACTATTTTTATATGGCGTTATTTTTTCAGACATTGATAAAAGGGCTAATGCTAGTTTAATATTTGTGCAAAGAAATGGATTTCAACAACAAATCCCTAAATTTAAATTATATTTGCACATCTTTTTAATTATATTATTACATGAAAATAATAATTGCTGGAGCAGGTGAAGTAGGATTTCATTTAGCAAAATTATTATCTTACGAATCTCAGGAAATCACTCTTATAGATTCAAAAAAGGAAAGCCTTATATATGCCGATTCTCATTTAGACATAAAAGTTATTAAAGGAGATGCTACATCTATTGCAATACTGAATGAGGCTAGAATTAAGGATACAGAATTATTTATTGCTGTTACTTCATCAGAAACCACAAATATTACAGCGTGTGTTTTAGCTAAGCAATTAGGTGCAAAGCAAACTATTGCTAGAATTTCTAATACCGAGTTTATTGATATGAAGGAAGAAGTAGGTTTTACCAGATTTGGTATTGACGAACTTATTTCGCCAGAGTCTTTGGCTGCTGCAGAGATTGAGCTTTTGCTTAATCAATCAGTTTTTAATGACACCTATGCATTTGAGGACGGAGCCTTAACTATGCTTGGTTTGAATTTATCAAGAACTGCGAAAATTGTTGGAAAGACAGTAAAGGAAGCAGCTAAATTAATTCCTAAAATACATTTTATTCCTATTGCGATTCAGCGTTTTGGTTCGCATCTTACAATCATTCCAAGAGGCGATACTGTTCTGAAAGAAGGTGATCATGTCGTTTTTATTACTTCTAAAGGAGGTGATGAAGAATTATGCAAGCTTACGGGAAAAATAAGAACTGAGATTAAAAATGTCATGATTCTTGGAGGTGGTAGAATTGGATCAAAAACAACTCGTGGGCTAACAGACAGTAAATTCAATATTAAATTAATTGAAAAAGATAAAAGCAGAGCATTTGACCTTGCCGATGATTTGCCAAATGCATTAGTGTTGCATGGTGATGGTAGAAACGTAGAACTCCTTGAAGAAGAAAATATTCAGGATATGGATGCCTTTATTTCTGTGACAGGAAATTCTGAAACCAACATAATGTCTTGTTTAGTGGCAAAGTCAAAAGGTGTTAAGAAAACAGTGGCTTTAGTTGAAAATATTGACTATTTTGAATTGTCACATTCTATTGGAATAGATACCATAATCAATAAAAAATTGCTTGCTGCCAATAGTATTTTTAGATATATCAGAAGAGGAGATGTTGTTGCTATGACCAAACTTAATAATATGGATGCTGAACTTTTGGAATATAATGTTAAGCCAACTTCAAAAATTTGTGATAAGCTTATTAAAGATCTAGACTTTCCAAGATCTGCAATAATTGGAGGTATTATTAGAAATGGTGAAGGCATTACTGCTCTTGGAGATTTTAAAGTGCAATCTGGAGATAGAATAGTAGTTTGTTCTTTGCCACAATCTATTAAAAAAGTAGAAAGATTTTTCTTTTAATTAACTAGATGAAACTCAATTATAAAATCATCTTTCATTTTCTAGGATTACTATTATTATTTAATGGTGGCTTTATGTTATTGGCTGCTCTGATGAGTTTAATTTATAAAGATGGAGTCACACTTCAAATTGTTTTTGCAGGACTTGTTTCGTTAGTGCTTGGTGGATTAACCATGTTAGCCACAAAAAACCCAAATAAGGAAATGGGCAAGCGTGAAGGATATATAGTAGTAACCTTTGGTTGGCTCATTATGACCTTGTCTGGTACAATGCCTTATTTGTTTACTGATGCAATACCAAGTTTTGCAAATGCTTTTTTTGAAACTATTTCAGGTTATACAACTACTGGTTCTACTATCTTAAATGATATTGAATCATTACCTGAAGGTATCTTGTTTTGGCGAAGTTTGACGCATTGGATTGGTGGAATGGGAATTATCGTCTTGGCAATAGCTATTTTACCGTTACTAGGTATTGGAGGAATGCAGCTCTTTGCAGCCGAAGCTCCTGGCCCAAGTGCCGATAAATTACATCCACGAATTACTGATACTGCTAAGCGTTTATGGCTTATTTATTTTGGTTATACAGCAGCGGAAACCATTCTGCTCCAAGTTGCTGGAATGTCGTTTTTTGATGCTATTAATCACTCTATGTGTACATTATCAACCGGAGGTTTTTCAACCAAAAATGCAAGTTTAGCATACTGGAACGGACAGCCAATGATACAGTATATAGTTATTGTATTCATGTTTTTAGCAGGAACAAATTTTGTATTAAGCTATTTTGCGTTTAAAGGCAGAGTACAAAAAATAATAAAGGATGAAGAGTTTAAGCTATACTTCAAATTTATAGTAATATTTACTATAATAGCAGCATTAATAATATATTTTAATGCTGATGTAACTGCATCAACTATTAATCATCCAATGGTTTTGGGTGAAGCAGAAAGCTCTTTTAGACATGCCTTATTTCAAGTGCTAGCAATTGTTACTACTACAGGATTTGTTACTGCTGATTATACCTTATGGACACCATTTTTAATGGTGTTTTTCTTCGGACTCATGTTTCTTGGTGGTTCGGCTGGAAGTACATCTGGCGGTATGAAAGTGGTAAGACATTTATTGACTATAAAAAATGGCTTTGTTGAATTCAAGCGAACTCTGCATCCAAATGCGATTTTACCTGTACGCTATAATAACAGGTCAATTTCTGGAGATATCGTTTTCAATATTCTGGCATTTTTTATTTTATATATGCTTTCATTTATTGTTGGAGCATTAGGATTCTCAATGTTAGGTCTCGATTTTGAATCAGCTATTGGAGTAGCTGCTTCTAGTTTGGGTAACGTCGGACCTGCTTTAGGCGATTTTGGACCAGTTGATAACTTCTACAATATGCCAACTTTAGGTAAATGGTGGTGTTCATTTTTGATGCTTATAGGTCGTTTAGAATTGTTCACTGTGCTAATTTTATTCACTCCTTTTTTCTGGAGAAACAGATAATTTCACATTATTTTTTAAAATAGTTAAACTTCACGAAGTATTAATATTTATAATATTTCCCATTGATTTACCTATGTTATTTTAATCGAATATGTACGATTCTGTGTAACGTTTTTATTTTGTAAGCGTCTTATTAGTATAACATCAATCAAAACTTATAATCATGGAATTAGTATTAACACAAATGGACATAGAGCCATTACCCAAACAGAAAAGAGAAACCTTTACATTTAAAAACGAAGGTTTATTAACATCTAATTATAAAGAAGAAATACAAAATAATTTCTTCAATTCTAATCCGACTTCAGTATTTGGTATTAGACAAAGAATAAAAAGTACTCAGCACCAATACTCTCCAAGTATTGATGCCATTTTAAAACTTTCTGTTTTTGCTATCGCAATAGTTGCTACACTAAGCTAGTAGTATTTTAATTTGACATTTAACTGTTGTTTCTGAGCATTTTCAAAACACTTTTATGAATTACATAGTATGTTACTTGTAGCATGACTATTCTATCGAGTGGTTGTATAACTTAAATTTTGAAATCATGGGATTTGGAAGTGTTGGAGCAATGAATGCTACCATAAAAAATAACAGGAAATTATTGAGCAACGTAGGTCATGAAAAGTTTAAAAGAACTTTTGGAGCATACAAATCAAAAAGAAAACCTGAATATGATTTTCCAAAAGCTCAGCCACATGCATTAAGGCGTTTAAAAGAGCGTGTGAAATATGAAAATGAGCAAATTTTAAAAAGAAGAATTATTGCTTTTATTGCAATAGCGACCTTACTTATTACAGTTTTAGTATACTTATTATAATGTAATAAGGTCTATAAATATTTTCAAGCGATAGTTATTATTGTTTTATTAATTGTCGCTTGTAGCATCCATAGAATATTTAGTCATGAATAAAATTTCATATTAGGATATTTCATTTTAGTAGTAGTTAGTTAAAAAGAAAGCCACAACAGAAAAATGTTGTGGCTTTCTTGATTTTTATAATGTTTAGTAATTAACTTACAGCTTCTTTAATTCGTTTTATCGCTTCTATAATTTGTTCCTGCGATGCTGCATAAGATATTCTAATACAATTTGGATTCCCAAAGGCATCACCTGTAACGGTTGCTACTAAAGCTTCTTCTAACAAGTATAAAGAAAAATCTGTAGCATTATTTATGGTTGTTCCGCAAAGCGTTTTCCCAAAATAACTTGATATATCTGGAAACACATAAAACGCACCTTCAGGAGTATTGGTATTAAAACCATCAATGTCACTAAGTAAATTTAATACCAAATCGCGACGCACTTTAAATTCGTCAACCATATATTGCACTTTACTTGGTGAAGCTTCCATAGCCGTTATGACTGCACGTTGTGCTATACAGTTAGCACCACTCGTTATTTGACCTTGCATCTTATTACAAGCTCTAGCAATAAAAGCAGGAGCTCCAATAAAACCAATACGCCAGCCAGTCATGGCAAATGCTTTTGAAACACCATTTACAGTGATAGTTCTGTCATACATATCTTCAAACTGTGCCATACTAGCATGTTCACCAACAAAGTTGATATGTTCATAAATTTCATCTGAAACCACATAGATATTCGGATATTTTTGCAAAACATCTGCTAAGTCACGTAGTTCTTTTTCACTATAAACAGATCCACTAGGATTGCAAGGTGAGCTGTACCAAATCATTTTGGTTTTTGATGTAATGGCAGCTTCTAATTGAGCAGCAGTCATTTTAAAATCAGTATCAATAGAAGTTTTTACTTCAACAGGAACACCTTCATTTAACTTAACAATATCACTATAACTTACCCAATATGGACAGGGTAAAATAACCTCATCACCTGGATTTATCATTGCAGCAGCAACATTAGCTAAAGCTTGTTTTGCTCCAGTAGAAACCACAATTTGTGGTAACGTATAATGCAAATTATTGTCGCGTTTAAATTTAGTAATAATAGCTTCTTTTAGCTCAACATAACCGTCAACAGGAGTGTATGAATTATAGTTTTCGTTAATGGCTCTAATGGCAGCATCTTTAATAAAATCTGGTGTATTAAAATCTGGCTCTCCAAGACTTAAGCCGATAATATCTTTTCCTTCTGCTCTTAATTCTCTTGCTTTTGCAGCCATAGCTAAAGTTGCAGAGGTTGATAGATTGTTTATTCTATCAGAAAGTTGGTTCATTGTGATGTATGATTACGAAATGTAAATAATTATTTAAGCAAGACTAGGTTTTTGTCCTAATACTTTTAATTGTCTATAATGTTCTGCTATAGCTTTCCAAATGGTATTATACTCATTGTAAGGTAAACTAAATTCGTTGGCAGTTTCTTTTACTATTTTTGCTAATTTTTTATAATGTACATGGCTTATATGAGAAAATAAATGGTGTTCTACCTGTCTATTCAATCCGCCAGTATAAAACTCAACTAACCAACTTTTAGGTGAAAAATTTGATGTCGTAAACAGTTGATGTACAGCCCAAGTATTTTTCATATTACCATTTTCATCAGGTAATGGCATTTCTGTATTTGGCATAACATGGGCTAATTGGAAAATAACGCTTAAAATAATTCCTGCTGTATAATGCATTATTAAAAAGCCAATTAAAACTTGATACCATTCATATCCTAAAGAAAGCGGCAAAACAACCCAAATAGTATAATATATGATTTTACCTATAATTAATTTGGTCCATTGTGTAGCAGGATTTGGAAAATCACCATAAGATAATTTTCTTTTTAAGTATTGATAAGTTTGTTTGAAGTCTGTTGTAATTGCCCAGTTTACGGTTAATAAACCATATAAAAGGAATGCATAAAATTTCTGATATTGATGAATTTTAAGCCATTTTGAATGTTTAGAAAACCGAATTATTCTACCAGCATCAATATCTTCATCATGACCTTGAATATTTGTATAGGTATGATGTAAAACATTATGTTGTACTTTCCAGTTATAATCGTTACCTGCAAGAATGTGAATACTACTACCCATTAATTTGTTTACCCATTTTTTACTTGAAAATGAACCGTGATTTGCATCATGCATTACATTCATTCCAACTCCAGCCATACCAATTCCAATGGTTATCATGCATAGTATTAGAGCCCAAGTAGGTAAATTTACAGTTAACAATAATACTAATGGGCCAAGAAGTAATGTAAACATTATGATGGCTTTAATATATAATTTCCAATCACCTGTTTTTTTAAGGTTGTTTTCTTTAAAGTAATCGTTTACACGTTTGTTTAAAGTTCTAAAAAATTTAGCGGAGTCAGTTCGGGAAAAAGTAAGTGCTTGTTTTGTCATGTTTTCTTTGTTATCTATATAATAACGTGCTATTAATCGTTTTTTATATAATAAGTTGCAAATATAATTAATTATTAAATCGATATTCTTTTCTAATAGATTTATTATGAATCTAAATAGTTAATTTTGTCTAAAATTATTAATTAATGGAATTAATACAAAAATATTTTCAAAATCTGTCTGATATTCAAAAAGATCAATTTAGTAAGCTGTTTAGCTTATATGTTGAATGGAATGCGATGATTAATGTAGTTTCTCGAAAAGATATCGAAGAATTGTATTTGCGTCATGTACTACATTCACTAGGTATTGCAAAAGTTTTGCAATTTAAAAATGGCACTAAAATTATGGACGTTGGGACAGGTGGAGGTTTTCCAGGAATTCCATTAGCAATACTATATCCAGAATGCCATTTTCACTTAGTAGATAGTATTAATAAAAAATTAAAAGTTGTTGAAGCTGTTGCAGAAAATTTAGAATTGACTAACATAAAAACATCACATAAGCGTGTTGAAGATATAGATGAAAGGTTTGATTTTATTGTAAGTCGAGCAGTTACAGCAATGCCTAGTTTTGTTAGTTGGGTAAAAAACAAAGTCAATAAAAAGAGCAAACACGAACTTAAAAATGGGATTCTCTATCTTAAAGGAGGCGATTTAACCGAAGAACTTAAAGATTTCCCAAAGGCTAAAATATATAGCTTAAACAGTTATTTCACTGAAGATTTTTTTGAAACTAAAAAAGTGGTGTATCTACCTTTAAAATATAAACCATAAAAAAGAGGCTGTCTGAAAAGCAAGATGTGTGTCATATTGAGTACTTCGACTCCGCTCAACACAGGCTCTGTCGAAATATTTTAACTCTTTGACAATCAATATCAGTTTCGACAAGCTCAACCTGACAAAGTAAATTACAATGTCTTTTCAGACAGCTTCTTTTATTATAAATTTTATTGTTATTCCACAACTAATTTAGTTTTATAGATTTTTTCATTTGACTTAACATTTATAATATATAATCCTGAAGCCAAATTAATTGGAATTGAAGTTCTATCATTTAAAATTCTCTGTTTGTTATCAAAGACTACCTTTCCTGTGATATCCACAATCTGAATGTTTGCTTTAAATGCATCTGACGCATTTAAAAGTACAAGTTCGTTTGTTATTGGATTTCTCTCAACTTTTATAAAATTAGTTTCAACACTTGGATTACTTAATGTAGTTGGAATAATTTCAGAAAGCGCAAAAGCAACATTCGCTTCAGTTAATTGTACATGTGGTTCATTGTATGCTGGAATGTACCAATTTACAAAAGGAGTGTTGTCTGCAATGGCGAAAGTTGGAGGGCTTGTTGGTGGACTTCCAGCTCCTAAATCTATGTTATGATACCAATCAATTTCATTACTTGTAATTTCCATTGCCATACTACTTACTGATGGAATGAAGTTAAACACATCAGTTTGTAAAGCACCTAAAAAATCTCCTACTAAACCACTTGTGTCAATTCCAGCACTTAATCCTGCTATGTCAAATAAACCACCAGATCCAGCGTCAATCCCATCTGTAAAAGAGAAAGCTTTGGCTGTTGCGGTTTTTGGTCCTCCAATAATTGAACCTCCAAAAAGCAGAATATCAACTGAACTTATTAACTGCCCTGTTCCTGAGGCTGCACTTGTAGGTGTAAAATTTACTTCGAGCTCAGCAGTTGTGAAAATTGCAACGTCTAAGGAAGCATCAATAACTGAAAAACCAGGTAAAATGTCTGCACTATTTATATCTTGATATCTCAAATTGTCTCCACTTCCGTTAATCATAGAAACGTTTCTTGTGTTTTCTGGAAATCCATTTGTTGTAAAACTATTAATTCTTCCATCTAGAATTCCTTTCCAAGGATGTTCTTTAGGAAATATTTCAGAAGCTGTATTATCAAAGTCAAAGTCATTTAAGAGGTGAGCCTCTAAGTGATCTGTTAACATTTGTCTTGCTGCAGGTGATTTTAGCATGCCTTCAACCAATGGTTGTAAGGCTACTACGTTATTACCTCCTAAGCCATATGCCATATAATTAAGGAGATGTTGCAGCCCAAGCGGTACGTTGGCTCCATGATGCGGAGAGTCAATAGATAACCAAAGTCGTGTTTCATGATCCATAGCATTGTCTTCCATGTAATTTAAAGCGTAGCGTGATATGAGTCCACCCATGCTTGGTCCAATTACTACATTTTCTTCTGTTCCAGTTTTCGTAGAATTAATGATATCAAGAAGCTCTACTAAGAGCATTGCATTACGTTCAATAAAATCTGCTCCTCCATCAACTTCGGTCATGTCCGCTGCTCTTGTATACACTGGGAAATTTAAAATAACGAGGTCATAACCTTGACTTCTTACAAAAGAGCCTAAATTTTCTGTGCCTCCAGAGCCTTCATAATCAAGTAAATTATATAATCCTGTAATGTCTCTTCCATCACCTGGATCAAATCCATCAACAAGAATTATGGGTTTATCTAATATTCCTGTATCTGTATCTAAAAATATTTGATACTCTCCTTCTCCAGGATAGCTAGTAGTTTCACCATAAACAGATAAATCAGGAGTAATGGCAGCAGTAAATGTTGCAAAACCTCCATTAGCATCTCTTGAGTTGTATTCTTCAGTATTATATTGAATATTAATTGAAGAATTTGAACTAAGAATTTCTCCAGTTTCTAAAGTAATTTGAAACTTTAATTTTTTAAATCCTTTATCATTATAAGTTACATTAATATTATCACCTACTAAAACTGTTTTGAATCCATTATTGTCATCAAAATCAACTTTAATATTTAAAATTATAGTGTTAGTAGTATTCAAGAAAGCTTCTTGATTTATATTGAATGTAACATTTAAGCCTTTGTGTGATAAAGCAAAAGGTGCTGCTATTAATTTTTGTTTAGAGCTAAAAATTGAAATTTCAGAACCTTCAACTTTTTTTATTTTCCCATTAATAGCAGTAAGTGTTCCATTTTCAAAACTCACTTCATTTATGTAATCAAATTCAGAAAATAATATCCCAATTGGTAATCTATTATTTAGTCTAGCTTGTTGTTGAATAGTTTTAAGTTCTGAAAACCCCTTAAAACGATGCAGTTTATCTCCACTTGCTAATTCGTTATAGGCTTGAAAATAATTGTGAGCATTAAATTTTGTATTAGTATCATTTATTATTTTTGATGAACTCGTAAAAGAATTAAATAAAATTGAAGTTTTCATTTGTGAAGTATCCAAATTCTCAAAAATGGAATTCAAATTGTTTTGTGCAAAAAGAGAAAATGGTAATAGAAGTAGTAAAGTAATTTTTTTCATATCAATGTTTGATTAATTAGCACTTCAATATACAAAAGAAATCTCAAATAATTTAAAAGAAAAACCCTTAAGCTTGTAGCTTAAGGGTTTTTAAATAAGTGAGTTATATCATTTTCTTAACCTAAAAAAGGATATCTATAATCTGTTGGAGTTACAAATGTTTCCTTAATCATTCTTGGAGACACCCAACGTAATAAGTTTTGTGCAGAACCTGCTTTATCATTAGTTCCAGATGCTCTTGCACCACCAAATGGTTGCTGACCCACTACAGCACCTGTTGGTTTATCATTAATATAGAAGTTACCAGCGCAATTTTGAAGTGCTTCTGTAGCTTGTTCAACGGCATATCTATCTGTGGCTAAAATAGCTCCAGTTAATGCATATTCACTAGTTTCATCTACTAATTTTAAAGTCTCAGCATATTCATTTTCATCATATACATAAATCGTAATTACAGGGCCAAATAACTCTGTACACATAGTTGTGTATTTTGGGTCTTTAGCTACAATGACCGTTGGCTCAATAAAATAACCTTTGCTTTTATCATAACCACCACCAGCAATAATTTCTGCATTTGTATCAGATTTAGCTTGATCAATGTATTTTGATAATTTATCAAAAGATCCTTCATGGATTACTGCTGTAATATAGTTGCTTAAATCTTCAGGAGAACCCATTTTAAATGACTTGATATCTTCTAAAAGATATTGCTTTACATCGCTCCATAAATTAGAAGGAATGTATGCTCTTGAAGCGGCACTACATTTTTGCCCTTGGAATTCAAAAGCACCACGAGCAATTGCTGTAGCTACTTGTTTTGCATTCGCAGTTTTATGAGCTACGATGAAATCTTTTCCGCCAGTTTCACCAACAATACGTGGATACGTTTTATAATTATGAATGTTATTTCCAATTTGCTTCCACAATTCTTTAAATATAAACGTAGAGCCTGTAAAGTGTAATCCAGAAAAATCTGGACTTGCCATTACTGTGTTAGTAATCATTACTGGATCACCAAAAACAACATTAATTACACCAGCAGGTACACCAGCCTCTTTAAATACATCCATAATCACTTTTGCAGAAAACACCTGACTATCACTTGGTTTCCAAACCACTACATTTCCCATTAAAGCCATACAAGCAGGAAGGTTTCCAGCAATAGCAGTAAAGTTAAATGGTGTTACTGCATAAGTAAATCCTTCAAGAGGTCTGTACTCAATCCGGTTCCATGCATCACTTGTGCTATCTGGTTGTTCATGGTAAATATCAGTCATAAATTGAACATTAAAACGCAAGAAATCAATCAATTCGCAAGCAGCATCAATTTCAGCTTGATGAACCGTTTTAGATTGCGCAATCATTGTTGCTGCATTTATTTTTGCTCTGTATGGTCCAGCAATCAATTCAGCTGCTTTTAAAAAGATACCTGCACGTTGTTCCCAAGGCATTTGCGACCAAGCTTTTCTTGCTTCTAAAGCTGTAGCAATAGCTTCATCAACATGAGATTTTTCAGCGACGTGATATTGACCAACGATGTGATGATGATCGTGTGGAGGAGACATTGTTCTAGTATTTCCAGTAGTTACATCTTTCCCATTAATGTACATTGGTACATCAGTGTTGCTGTTAAACATTTCTTTGTATGCGTTTAAAACAGCATCACGTTCTGGAGATCCTGGAGCATAGCCTTTTACAGGTTCGTTGACTGCAATTGGTACGTTAAAGAAACCTTTTCCCATAATATATCTTTGTTTTATAATTATTAAAAATGATTGCAAAGTTACGATATTTTTGACGATATTTTGTAAGTTGCCAATCGGTTTGCAGACTTAAAAATTCATGTGTACAGTAACCCTTATCCCTACAGGAACAAACGATTTTGTGTTAACCTCAAACAGAGATGAAGCGCCTAATAGAACCACCTTGCCTCCAAATTTTTATGAAGTTAATAGCACTAAGCTCCTATTTCCAAAAGACGAAGTTGCTGGAGGTTCATGGATTGGTGTAAGCGAAAAGAAACGTGTGTTATGTGTATTAAATGGAGGCTTTGTTGTGCATGAACGCAATGCTTCGTATAGATTGAGTAGAGGAGTGGTTATGAAAGATTTGCTAGTTGCAGATAATCTTAATAAAGCGATGAAGGATTACAATTTAGAAGGAGTTGAACCTTTTACTTTGGTGATGATTGATTGGAATTCTTCCATGGAATTTAAAGAACTAGTTTGGGATGGAATAGATAAGCATTTTCAAAAATTACCGTTAGCTCCAAAAATCTGGTCTTCATCTTCATTGTATAATGATTCAATGAAAAAAGAAAGATTACAATGGTTTAATGATTTTAAAGAAGAACATCATTTATCTTCAAAGTCTATTTTGAAATTTCACAAATCAGCTGGAGAAGGAAATGAAGATTATGGAGTTGTTATGAATCGGTCTTATGTAAAAACAACAAGCATTACTCAAATTACTAAAACTGATAATAACGTTTTAATGAATTTTGAGAATCTTCAAGCTAACACTAAAACTGAACATAAATTTCAATTCCCAATATCTGTAAATGAATAATTCAGGAATCATTTTAACATTGGCTTATCCTGAAACTATTGTCATGGTTGCTGATGAATGGTATTCTCCTTATATACGCTATTTTGGAGTTGGTAAAAAGAATTATGTGAGAGCAGGACATGCTGCACTTGTGCTAATAGATAAAGCTACAGGAGTTCTAGAATATTATGATTTTGGACGTTACATTACACCAATCCCAAATGGACGTGTAAGAGGAAAAGATACAGATCATGAATTGGAATTCCCAATTATGGCTAATATCAAGAACGATAATATTGAAAATTTAGATGAGATTTTAAAGTTTTTGGCAACACATCCAAAACTAACTCATGGCGATGGAAAATTAATAGCTTCAGTTTGTAACGCCATTGATTATGGTAAGGCAAGAAGCCATATTATCAGAATGCAAAATCGCCATTTTATTAGATATGCAGCTTTTATAAAGGATGCTTGTAATTGTGCCAGATTTGTAACAGATAGTTTAATTGCTTCAGTAACAGATTTTAATAAAAAAAAACGATTAAAAAAATTGAAGTGGTTTACACCAAGTACCATTGGAAATGTTGTAATTGCTGATACTGAGAATCATGTTTATGAGGTTAGTAAAAATGGTAAGATTTTAAAATATCAATCGTCAGTTAAAAAAGATAATAGACGTTATTTTTTGGATCGTTTAAAACAACATAATCCAAATTTTGTAGGAACATTGGAGCCAAAACATGTCGAAATTAAAAGCCATCATGCACAATGGCTTGATGGCATTGCTGCTGGAGCTTGGTTTGAACTTCATATTGCTGAAGAAATCAATGTATATCGTTTCAAGCGTATTTCACCTCATGGAAATATTGATGTAGATGGTTTTTATGTAATAGATGATTTGTCTTTTAAATATTCAGAACCATATAGTTTTATACAATACTCTAACTGTGCTTTTTTTCATATTGAACAGCAAAAGAAAGTATATAGATTTGAATTATCAGAAAAGTTTAATTAAGAGCGAACTGTGCACTTAATTTAAAAGTAGGAATTGCAACTTGAAACTTGTTTGAAGTAGTAAAATTAACCATGTCATAATGCCCTTGCATGGCACCAAAAGGAGATGTAAGCAAGCATCCAGATGTGTATGTGTGAGATTCTCCAGGTTTTAAAACTGGTTTTTTGCCAATAACACCTTCACCATCAACAAGCTCAACATTGTTTAATGCATCAAGAATTCGCCAATGTCTATAATTTAATTGAACAGAATCTTTACCTTGATTTTCAATAGTAACCTTGTAGCCAAAAGCAAAATGTACTTTATAATTTTTATAAAAAGTACCTTCAAAATTGGTTTCGACGGAAATTTTAATACCTCTTGTTACTTGTTGTACCATCAATATTTGTGAAATAGTAAATCTAAATGTAAATAAAAAATAATTAAATACATCAATTTAGATTTGTAAAACTATGTAATCTAACCAAAATTTAGCATAAGAATAGGTTAATTGGTAATTAAAGTCGATGAAGCCTCACCAACACCAATTATTTTATCATACAATCCGCCTAAGTCTTTATAATACACCAAAACCTTGTAGTTGTTTTCTGTCTGATCAAAATCACCACTAATAGCACCTTCATCCACATTATTATTCTTGTCTACTAAAACATATTTATAATTGTAAAATCCTTGTTTTAAAAGCAAACGCGTTTCATAAAAACCAGAATCTGAACTATAAGTCATTTTGGTATCATCAGTAATGGCATAATTATTAAAATTACCATAAACATGAATACTTTTATCATTTAGCATTTCTGGATGCTGTAGCGAAAAATGAAGCACAGTATAATCAGCTTCAATAGCAACATTTTCGGTATCTAAAGCTGTTATTAAAAAATTACCATTAATGTCTGGATTGTAGGTATAAGGTCTTGTGGCTCTCACTATATCTGTAAATAAATAATTGTGATATAGATCCTTTAAATCAAAAAACTGAACACCAATATTGGCGCCTCGTACGTTTTTGTTTTCAAAAAAAAGGTATTCATTACCAGCCCAAAAACTAGACTCAGTATCATATTTATAAAGAAGTTGGTTGCCCAATGTGTACTGTGGTCTTAATCCCATGATGGCTGTTTTTAGGTTGTTGTTCTGTATAATACTTACATTGACTGTTTGTTTTGGGTTTACAAAATTCATGTTTATAGAACCAATACTAATATCAACAGATTGTTTTTGATGAATAAACCTAACATCTCTTGAGAGCTTTATAGCAACACCAACAGTTGCCAAATCTTCATAAACCATAAATTTTCTACTGAACATCAATTCTCCTTCATCATCAAAAATTTTCATCATATAATTTCCAGAAACTAAAAGTCGTGTTTGCTTATTAGGAATTTGTAAACTGTAATGAGAATAAAGTTGATAGGTGTTAAATGAATTTTCATAATTAACAATTCGTTGGTCGTCAAACCCTTGCAGATATCTAGATTTTACAAGCCCAGAAGGCGTCCAATCATAATTATAATGTTCTATTACATAATAAAAATCGGCTTCATCTCCATTCAATGTATCAAACTCTAATTGTAAGCGCGCTCCTAGACGTAAAATTGGCAATTCGCTTTGATTGGAGTTGCTTTTAAAAGTGATAGTCTTAATATAATAAGGAGGTTCAACTTCTTCGGCAACTTGACTGAAAGAAGATTGGATAAAAAATAATGCGAGGATTGCAATAAATTTTTTCAAGATCATTAAAGCATATTTAAAACAAATATAAACAAATTCTATGCCTAATTTATAAGTATTTAAAACTAATCTTGTGACAATTCTTGTTCTATGATTTCTAAAATAGCATTGGTTTGATTTAACATGCTTTTTTGCCTATTAATTCTATTAAATTCGAGTTGATGTTTGTTAAGTAAGTTGCCAAAATATGATTTATTTGAAAAGTATTGCTTAGAAATTACAATGGTATCCTGTTTTCTAGGACTTATATTAAATCGTTTTCTATATGTATTACCTGCTATTTTTAATATAAAATCACTAACATCGTTATTCAATTCTATAAGTAAATTTATTGCACCTTGCTGATCTTCAAAACCAGATTCTAAATCTGCAGAGAATTGGGCTAATAAATGCCTAAGATCTTCATTTTTTATCAAATCAACTTTGCCAGCACTTATTAAGGCATTATAAGCTCCAGTAACTGGTTCGGCACGATACCAAGTTGTTCCGTAGTCAATTAAATCTTTTAATGAATCAAGATGTGTGTCAAAATATTCAAATTCTTTTTGGTCTTGGCGTTCATGAATATTCATTAGTATACTGCTGTAGTCTAAGACACGTTGTTGTATCGATATTGTTTCTTCAATTCTATATTTAGAGACTTTAAAATCAGCTTGTAATGCATTGAGGATTTTGATTTCTTCATTTGCGGCTTTTCGGTTTTCATTCCAAGTATTAATTTGTAAAGCAATTAATATCCCAATGACCACAAGAATAACTTCGCCTAAAGCATATTTAAAGTATTTAGATGTTTTGTTTTCGTTGAGCATTTGTTGGCGGATTTTACGAAAGAATTTAATCATGCGTTTTGTTGTAATTATGGCTAAATATAGACAATTTAGTATTTTGGTTTTAGACACAAAAATGTTTGCGGAAATTCTAAGTAGTTTATTGTGAAATTTGTTTATTTAATTCGTAAATTTGCTCGGATTTTTAGACAATTAAACTCAAAAAATTAAATATGTCAAACGACATTCATATAAAAAAAGGTCTAGACATTAATCTTAAAGGTGAAGCCGAAAAAGCTAAAGAAAATGCTGTTATCAGTAATTTTTACACTTTAAGACCTGAAGACTTTCACAGTGTTATTCCAAAACTTGTTGCTAAAGAAGGTGCTAAAGTAAAAGCTGGTGAAACCATCTTTTACAATAAATCTAATGAAGCTATAAAATTTGCCTCACCTGTTTCTGGAGAAGTCATCGAAATTGCACGTGGTGAAAAGCGACGAATTTTATCAATTAAAATTCAAGCAGATAAAGAGCAAACGTATCACGATTTCGGGTCGTTAAATGCTGATAATGCTAATGCAGAAGAAATCAAGACAAAATTATTGGATTCTGGTTGCTGGCCCTTTGTAAAACAACGTCCTTATGATGTGATTGCGAATCCTGACAAATCTCCCAAAGCAATTTTTGTTTCAGGATATGCGAGTGCTCCATTAGCAGCCGATTTGGATTTTACTTTACAAGGAAAAGAAGCAGAATTGCAAGCTGCAGTTACGGCACTAGGGAAACTGACTGATGGTGAGGTACATATTTCTGTGGGAAAGTATGCAAATTCACCTTTAGTCAATCTCTCTGGAGCAACCATTCATAAAGTTTCAGGACCACATCCTTCTGGGAATGTTGGAACTTTAATCAATAAAGTAGACCCTGTAAATAAAGGTGAAGTGGTTTGGACAGTTAATGCTCAAGATCTTGTTATTATAGGCGAGTTGTTGCTTACTGGAAAATTCAATGCTGAACGTATTGTTGCTTTAGTAGGTTCTTCAGTACAAAAACCAAGATACTTTACAACAAAGATTGGTAGTGAAGTGGCAACAATGATTTATGACCATGGTATAGAAAAAGATGCCAATGTTCGTATTATTACAGGAAATGTATTGAGTGGAAAACGGATTCAGCCAAATGGTTATTTAGATTATTATAGCAATGTAATAAGCATAATTCCAGAAGGTGATGATTACGAATTTTTTGGTTGGACTAAACCAGTTTTTAATAAAATATCCACCACAAGAGCATTGACCTTTTCTTGGTTAAACCCAAAGAAAAAGTACGATTTAAACACAAACACCAATGGTGAGCATAGGGCGTTTGTTGTCACTGGTGGCTACGAAGAAGTTTTTCCATTAGATATTTTTCCAATGCAAATCTTAAAATCATGTATGTATAGAGATTTAGATGAAATGGAAGCTTTAGGAATGTACGAAGTTGCACCTGAGGATTTCGCATTAACTGAATTTGTATGTGTGTCTAAACAACCACATCAAAAAATTATAAGACAAGGCTTGGATTTAATGCTTAAAGAAATTGGTTAATAAAAATTAGTTGGAACTAGATGTCATGCAGAGCGCAAGCAAAGTCGAAGTATCTTGGAACTAAAAATTATAAAAATGGGTTTAAAAAATAGTTTACATAATTTAAAAGAAAAGTATAAAGGCACCAAAATGGCTCCTGCCTTTAATGCCATCCATACTTTTTTATACTTACCTAACGACACCACGCATGGTGGCACACATATAAAAGTAGCCGATGATTTAAAACGTACCATGAATACGGTAATCATGGCTTTGGTGCCATGCTTGATTTTTGGGATGTTCAATGCAGGGTATCAACATTATTTTGCCATTGGTGAAATTGAAAAGGCCATTGGGTTTTTTAGTTCCGAATTTTGGAACTTAGCCAACTTTACACTTGGTTTCTGGAAAATTTTACCGCTTATATTGGTATCTTATGGTGTTGGTTTAGGAATTGAATTTATTTTCGCCATAATAAAAAAACACGAAGTTGAAGAAGGGTATTTAGTAACTGGAATGCTCGTCCCATTAATTGTGCCAATTGATATCCCGCTTTGGATGCTGGCCGTTGCAGTGGTCTTTGGCGTTGTCATTGGCAAAGAAGTGTTTGGAGGCACAGGAATGAATATTTTAAATCCCGCTTTAACCATTAGAGCCTTTTTGTTTTTCTCATACCCAACTTGGATGAGTGGCGATAAAGTTTGGGTTGAAGGCGCAGTTAAAAGAGGACAGGAAATTGCTGAAGGAGCCAACTTAGATGCCATTTCCGGTGAAACTATACTTGGAGGTATTGCCCAAAATAATCCAGTGACGCATTCTGTTGCAGATATGTTCTTTGGGTTTATTCCTGGTTCCATTGGTGAAACTTCAACCCTACTGATTTTGTTGGGAGGACTGTTTTTAATCTTTACCAAAATAGGAAGCTGGCGTATAATGCTGTCTGCTGTCGTTGGAGCCATAGTAATGGGTCTTATTTTCAATAGTGTTGTTGATGCTGGTTGGATTACACAAAGCAGTAAGTTTTATGGCTTGATGAGTACTCAATATTGGCATCACTTGTTAATAGGTGGACTTGCTTTTGGTATTGTATTTATGGCGACCGACCCAGTAACAGCATCACAAACTAATAGAGGAAAATGGATTTATGGATTTTTAATTGGATTTATTTCAATATTAATCCGCGTGTTCAATCCTGCCTATCCAGAAGGCGTCATGCTGGCCATTTTATTAATGAATGTGTTTGCCCCAACAATTGACCATTTTGTGGTTCAAGGAAATATAAAACGCCGTCTAAGACGTCTTAAAGTAAAAAAAGTATAGCAATTATGGAAAAGACAACTGATAAAAATTCATATACCCTACTTTTTGCCATTGGAATGGTTGTAGTGGTAGGCTCAATATTGGCTTTTGCTGCATCAGGATTTAAAGATAAAATAGATGAAAACAAGCGTATAGAAAAACAACTTAATATTTTGTATGCGATGGGTGTAAATGAAAATGAAGGGAGTAACATGAGCTTTGTTTCAAAGGATATCGTTGAAGACGAGTTTAAAAAATATATTACCAAACAGTACATAATCCAAGGAGATAAAATCAGCGAAGATAATAACGCTTACTTACTGGATCTTAAAAAAGAACATGCCTTAGCCAAAGACCCAAGCCATGAAAGACGCTTGCCTTTGCTTATAGGAGAAAAAGACGAGATAATATATTATATCGCACCAATAAGAGGAAAAGGTTTATGGGATGCCATTTGGGGTTATGTAGCATTAGATGAAAACATGGTGGTTCAAGGTGCATTTTTTGACCATAAAGGTGAGACGCCTGGTCTGGGAGCAAATATTAATCAACGTTTTTTTATGGATGATTTTATTGGTGAATATTTATTTGACGAGTCTAACAACTTCAAAGGTATTAATGTTTCAAAAAGTAATGCAGACCCAAAAAACATGGATAAAACAGACAATGAGATAGATGCCATTGCAGGAGCAACTATAACAGGAGATGGTGTATCAGCAATGATTAAATCTGAATTGAGACTATACCTACCTTATTTCAAAAAATTAAAAAACTAATTTATGGGACTTTTATCAAAAAAAGATGCAAGATTAATATTAGACCCTTTAGCAGATAATAATCCTATAACCATTCAAGTTTTGGGTATTTGTTCGGCATTGGCAATTACAGCAGAGTTGGAAGCTTCTATTGTTATGTCAATTTCTGTACTATTTGTGTTAGGTGTAGGGAATGTAATCATTTCATTGATGCGAAATATTATTCCATCAAAAATCAGGATTATAGTTCAGTTAATTGTTGTTGCTACATTGGTAATAATAGTAGATTTGGTACTTAAAGCCTACGCTTATGAGTTGAGTAAAACACTATCGGTATTTGTGGGATTGATTATTACCAACTGTATCATTATGGGACGTTTTGAAGCATTTGCTTTGGGCAACAAACCTTGGCCATCTTTTCTTGATGGCATTGGAAATGCTTTAGGATATGCAGTCATTCTGGTTATTATAGGGTTCTTTAGGGAATTATTGGGATCTGGAACCTTACTAGGGTTTAAAGTTTTAGGAGATCCTATCGAAAAAACAGGAGTTTATGCCTTGGGTTACGAAAACAACGGATTTATGCTATTGTCACCCATGGCACTAATAGTTGTAGGGATTATTATTTGGATACAACGCTCAAGGAATAAAGATTTATTAGAAGACGAACTCGTTGGACATTGTGACATATAATAAACAATGATACTAGAAGTCAATAAATAAGTTTTAAGATTACAATACATAAAAAAATGGAACACATAGAGTTATTTTTTAAATCAATTTTTATAGACAACCTAATATTTGCAACATTCCTTGGGATGTGTTCATACCTTGCGGTTTCTAAAAAGGTTACTACAGCGATTGGTTTAGGTTCGGCTGTAATATTTGTGTTGGCAGTAACCGTACCCTTAAACTGGTTATTGGATCAATACATTTTACAAGAAGGCGCTTTGGCTTGGTTAGGGCCTGAATTTGCAGAATACGACCTTAGTTTTTTGTCATTTATTTTGTTTATTGCAACCATAGCTACTATGGTGCAGTTGGTTGAAATAGTTGTAGAAAAATTTTCGCCAGCATTATATAACTCATTAGGGATTTTCTTGCCATTGATTGCTGTAAACTGCGCCATTTTAGGTGGATCTTTATTTATGCAGTCTCGTGAGATTGAAACATTAGGATTGGCTTTTAATTATGGAGTTAGTTCTGGTATTGGTTGGTTTTTAGCAATTTTGGCCATTGCAGCCATTCGCGAAAAAATTAAATACTCAAATGTGCCACCAGCATTAAGAGGATTGGGAATTACATTTATTATCACTGGTTTAATGGCAATTGGTTTCATGAGTTTTGGAGGTATGTTAACTGGAGGTGATGATGAAGCAAAAGAAGTTAAAACCATAGCTAATGAAAGCAGCCCAAGTGAAAATGAAATTAAGATGACCAAACAAGACGAAGAAACAAAATCAATAGCCGATAATAATATTAAAGTAATAAAGTAACATGATCTTAACCGTAGGTACATTAGGAACAGTCATAGCCACAATAGTAGCTTTTTTAGTAGTGACATTGTTATTGGTAACATTGCTATTGTTTGTAAAACAAAAATTAGCACCTTCAGGCCCTGTAATGATTACAATTAATGATGAAAAGAAAATTGAAGTTGCTTCCGGAAATACATTGCTTACAACCTTAAGTAGTCAAAAAATATTCCTTCCATCAGCTTGTGGTGGAGGTGGTACATGTATTCAATGCGAATGCCATGTATTATCAGGAGGAGGTGCAGCTTTACCTACTGAAACGCCTCATTTTACAAGGAAAGAACTGCAAGAAGGGATACGTTTAGCATGTCAAGTTAAAGTAAAACAAGACATGGTAATTACTATTCCCGAAGAGGTTTTCGGAATTAAAAAATGGGAAGCAACCGTTATACGTAACTATAATGTTGCTTCATTTATTAAGGAGTTTGTTGTTGAGATTCCTGAAGATATGGGTTATAAAGCTGGTGGATATATTCAAATAGAAATCCCTCAATGTGAAGTTAAGTTTGCCGATATGGATATTACTGCACATCCAGAAGAACATGAAACTCCAGATAAGTTCAAAGCTGAATGGGATAAGTTTAAACTATGGCCTTTGGTAATGAAAAATACTGAAACCGTAGAACGGGCTTATTCAATGGCTTCTTATCCAGCAGAAGGACGTGAGATTATGTTAAACGTGCGTATTGCAACACCACCTTTTGATCGTGCTAAAGGCGGTTGGATGAATGTTAATCCAGGAGTTGCATCGTCTTATATTTTCAATCAGAAAAAAGGAGATAAAGTAACTATTTCTGGTCCTTATGGCGAATTCTTCATTAATGAGTCTGAAAGCGAAATGCTATACGTTGGTGGTGGTGCAGGAATGGCACCAATGCGTTCTCATTTATACCACCTATTCAGAACCTTAAAAACTGGTAGAAAAGTATCATATTGGTATGGAGGACGTTCTAAACGTGAATTATTCTATTTAGAACACTTTAAGGCTTTAGAACGCGATTTTCCAAACTTTAAATTCTATCTAGCATTGTCTGAACCAATGGAAGAAGATAACTGGAAGATAAAAGAGAATATTGACGCACCTGGAGATGGTTTTGTTGGTTTTATACATAACTGTGTAATTGACAACTATTTAAATCATCATGAATCGCCAGAAGATATTGAATTGTATTTCTGTGGACCTCCATTAATGAACCAAGCCGTTCAAAAAATGGGAGAGGACTTTGGTATTCCAGATGAGCATATTAGGTTTGATGACTTTGGAGGCTAGGCGAGTGATGATTGCCATTTCGTAAATATAGATGAGTCCAGCACCAAGGTGTTGGACTTTTTGATTATAAAATCATTTAAACCGTTCATCAATTCAAATCAGCCGTTAAAGGTTTCAGGGTTTTCATTGCTTTAGTTTATCGTATTCTTTGTATAAAATCATGGGATATGAATACAAAGGCTTTCATTTTTAATACGTTGCTATTAGTTTTAACTTATCAATTGTCCTTTTCTCAAAATACACAGAGTAAAGGATTAGAACTAAAGCCTTATGCAGGAATTAGTTTGCCTCAAGGCGATTTCAAAGAATTTTCAGAAAGCGGTAGTGTGTTTGGGGTTGCTATCGATAAATACTTTGGCGATAGGTTTGCTTTGGGATTTGACATCAACGTTCAATTTAACAGTTTTCTCAACCCGTTTGATTTTTCAGGTATTCCTAGTTCTTATAATGTCACAGAAAGCAATAGTGGAACGTGGAATGCTACTGCATTAACTTTTGGTCCCACTTATAAAATAGGAGCCAATAAATTTTCAGCGGAGATGTATTCTAAAGCTGGAATATTATATGTTAAAAGTCCCGAGTATAAAGCTACATTAAATTCAACAGATTTTTCAAAAACCATTTTTGATTTACCATCACAAGAGCGAACCAGTTTTGGGTTAACCAGTGGCGTGCGGTTTAATTATAAAGTCTCAAATAAGTTGAGTTTATTTATAAACCCACAATACGTCTATTCATCCGCAAAGGTAGATTATTGTGATTGTGGAGTAGAAGATGCTTTTGTAGATGGCACATTTAATCCTGATAATATTATTGATAACGAACCAAAATTAAAATCTTTAAATCCGTCATATTTTAATTTGAATGCGGGTGTAATTTTTAAGGTTGGTGGAAATTCAAACTCCAATCCAAATAGAAGCCCATCTATATGTGGTATTTCGTTTGCTGAATTGGAATGTGATGCATCGAATATGACGCTTCAATTAAGTCAGTTTTGGAGTAATTTTAATCCAAACTTCACCAGAGTTGTTGAGGTTTATAATGGTGCTACTTTAATAAACCCTACAACTTCTTCGCCACAAGCTCTAAGCCAGAATTATGGTAATATCCCGTTTTACACTCCAATAAATGGTAACTTAATTGGTGTTAGCCTTACTGCTATAATAAAAATATTTGACACTAATGGTAACATGGTGTGTACTAAAGACATCAGTTTTATTGTTCCTCAATGTTCACCACCACCTATAAGTTGTGATTTTGTATTAGATGTAGAAAACGCGATATGTGATGGGTCTAAAATTGTTTATAACACTACGAGTAGTTGGGCAAATTTAAATTTAGGCAGCATTATAAATTTTGAGGCAAAAGACCAATTTGGAAATCCAGTCCCAATGAGTGTTCTACCAGTTTTACCAATTACAATTACTGCTGCAAATACTACCGGAAATGCGTCTCATTCCGTTCGTATACCATCAAGTTATGATGGAGTTCCAATAAGTATTTTAATGAAAATTACGGAACCTTCAACTGGTTTTGTAAAAACATGTGGCTTGTTAGATGTATTTACTCCAGTTTGTGAACCGGAAACTTCCGTTTGCGATATGGAATATACAATCACTTGCGATCCTAAAAATAAAGGCATAAAAATAAATGTTACGAGTTCTTGGAGTAATATGCCAGCAGGCAGTTTACTTAAATATGAGTTGTTTAGCCTCGTTAATGGAACCTCTGTTCCGTTTACGTCTTCGCCAAATAACTTGCCTCAACCTATAAGCCTTAATGGAAATTCAAGTCATACCCTTTATATAAATAGTAGTTTCAGCGGTATTCCCATGACTTTTAGTATGCAAATTATCGATGCAAATGGTAATGTAATCTGCCAGAAAGGAAAAGATATTAAGCTTCCAAGTTGTATTTATGAAAAATGTGAATTGGTTGAAAGAGAAGCTAGTTGTAATAATGAGCAACCCTATATGGAGTTTTCTGTAGATTGGGATAATTATACAAACTTTAGCAATTATAGTATTTATTTAGATGCTAAGGATGAAAGTGGTAGTCCAGTAGCATGGTTTAATGCTGCTTTTCCTCCGTTTCAGTTGACTAGTTCGTCAGGTTCTGCTTCTTTCAATATGAATTTAATGTCTCAATATGCAGGACAAACCATAACAATTACATCTAAAATTTGTGAAACTCTTAGCAATGGCGTTAAAGATTGTTGTTACAGTAAGCTTGAAATAAAAATCCCAAAATGTTGCGAAATATGTTCTGATTTAGATGTTGAACATGAACCAAACCCCAATCAAACATTTTTTCAAGATTTTACAGTAACTGGTTATGTAAACTCTACAACAAAGATAACTAAGGTTGTTGCCCAATTAGAAAGCATAAGCTTTTCAGACAGAGCAGGAATTGTGGTGCCTTCAAATTTTGAATTCAGACAAGGCTCTTACATGAACACGGTTACTTCAACGTTAATTGGAAGTCTAAATAACAACCGAAGTAACCTACTTTTTCAAGAGTTTTCGCCACCAACAAACACTGTGAATTTTAATTTTTTAATAGATAACTACATAAATAAAAGAGTTATGCATTACAAAATTAAACTTACCATTTTTAAAATAGACGGTACTTATTGCGAAAGATTTGTTCAATACACAAGATAATATTTATAAATTATGAAAAACATACTATACATACTCATATTAATGTTTGCAGGACAAATCTCTAGTGCGCAAACTATAACCAAAACCGCCTCAAACAATAATCCTTATATAGGTGAAGAATTTTATTATACCATTAAGATTAGCGGTGTATCAGATTTAAGTGACTTAAATAGAATTGAAGATAACCTTGGGCCAGAATTGGATTATATTGGGGTTGATTATAACCCTTCCATGCTTGCTTTACTTAATGTAGGATATGGAATAGGCTGTGTATCATACAATGACAACAATTCAGCATTACATAGTTTTAGGTTAGACTTTTATAATTGTAATGGTATAACGCTTGGAGGTCTTGATTCATTTAGCTTTAAGGTTAAGGTAAAACTTAATAAGGAAGCATGTCGCCTTACCACTTATGATAATAAGGCAGGATTATATCTACACAGCAAACCTATAAAACCAATAAAATCTAATGTAGAAAGTGTCACAGTAAATAAAAGTGATCCTTTTGCATTACAAAAAACGTTCAGAAGCTCATCAAATGGAGAACTTGTTTATGATATTAGGTTATCATCACAATCTGGTAATTTTTATCCCATGGATTTTGATCCAGCAGTTTCGAGAACATTTCAAGACACTTTTACTATACCAAGTTGTTTAACTATTGGAATTAACGATGTAGAGGTTGTGCTCATAGAAGATGAATCTACAACACCAATGACACAATCGACGTCTTTTGCTTATAATAAAAGTATAAACGGAAATATTGTAAATATAGATTGGGATCTTCAAGGTGCAACAGAAGATACGTCGAACATTTTGTACCAAGTAAAATTTAAGACTAATGGCTGTTCTGCTTGTGGAAATCAATTATTTCAATTACAAAACCAAATTGATTTCTCAGGTTTAGATAAATGCGGAACTCCAATAAAGAAGTCTAAACAATTTAATATAGATAATGCCGCTTGTGTTAATGGACAATTAGAAGTGCCTAGTCCAATAGCAAAAAAAATATGCTTAGAAAAACGCTTAGAACTCGACGGTAATAACCTTAATCTTACCATGAAAGGTTGCACAGGTAAGTACATTATTGAAATCAATAATTGTTCTGGAAGAATCATCTATAAAAACTTTACACTTACAGATCTTATATCACAGGATTTAAATATAAATGGACCGATAACCATTAACGGTAATGCCACTCATACAATGGTGAACCAAACTCTAACGGTTATACCAACAGGTTATTTAAACCCTAACGAAAAAATAGAAATAACTATTCCTTTTGAGGTTACTACAGCTCAAGAAAATTTAAGAATAGATAATTGTACAGATATATCGCTCTATGGTTATGATAGTATCATAAATAGTATTACCTATAATGTTACCGAGCAAGCTTGCGCAACACCATTAGTTACTGTACCTAATGAAGTTGCTATAGTAACCAATAAAACCTTATGTAGTGATGCAAAAACTACATGTGGATCATTTACTAATACTAATAACCTTCCTGGTGACACTGTAGAATATGCATTACATTTTTATAACTATGGTACTGTTGAAGCTAAGGAAGTAAAAATTAAAGATGTATTACCTCCTTATTTTCAGATTCAAAATCTAAATACAGATGTAAAAGTTTATAGGGTTCAAAGACAAAAAATAAAGGATTTATGTGAATTAGAACCTGTAATGAAAGACATCACTCAAGAAATATCTAAAGGGTATTCTACTGCAACAAATCTTCTCGAAATAGATATGAATAATATGAATCTAGATGAGTTTACATGCGATGGTGTTGTACAATACGTGGTAAAAATAAAAGCTAAAATTAACATAAATGCACCAAACGGCACCTATGAGAATGTGTATACCATTAGTTACAAAGACCCTTCTACTAATAGTAGTAATACCTTAGTTTCTAATAAAGTAACCAATGTGGTTAATGTAGATAATTTGGTAATTGGCTACAAAGATTTCAATGGCGTAGACACAAGTGAGTATATAACCCAAGATTGTGAAGCGAAAACAACAACCGTTTCTTATAAAATTGTAATGGCTAATATGGGTTCGTATAATGTATATGCAGAACTTGATGACATAGTCTCTGTGCCAAATAATGTAAGTATAGTTAGTATTGGGAATTTTCAAAAATCTGTAAATGGATCATTATTTGCACCAATTACTGTAAACAATATAACGGCAAATGGGTTCAATAAATTAACGTACATGCTTTATCCTTGTGAGGTAACTGTGATAACTTATGATGTAGTTTATAACACAAATTTACTTTCTAAAAACGAAACGGTTCTTGCATGTAATAACGCTTCTGTAAAAGTTTATCCAAAAGATGAAAGATTTGTAAACGCAGTTTTTACCTCTAATCCATCATTAATTAATAACTATTCAAAGGCTAAAACAGATGGTCAAAAATTGGAGGCTATTTCATTAATTAAAAGTGTTCAAAACACTTTAAATCTGAAGAAACCAAAGAAATCAAAGAAACCCAAAAGCCCAAATAATACCGAAATCTTTAGTACACAATTAAACCAAAAGTGCGTGTCTTTAAGCGATTGCTTAAAAGGTGCTGGCAGTGGGTGCTTTACAGATACATCACAATCCTTTGATTTTAAAATAAATGGAATGAATAGAAACAGAATAGTTACGACAACACTTAATATTATTCCAGGAAATAGAGTTACAAAAATTGAATACCTACTTACCGATATTAGACAAATTGATACCTGTGAAGACAAAGTGTTTTATTGGAGAGGGAAACCATTAACATTAAACTGTAATGGCTGTTCTTCAAATGTTGCCAATGCATTTACAACTACCAATTTAGCACCAATTGGTCAGCTTAACTATGTGTTTCAACCACCAGTTATAGGTAATTATGGCTCGGTAAATAAAGTAGAGTTCTCTGGACCACCAACGGTGGTTACACAAGACATTAGAGGGTTTAACTTCCCAGCAATACTTAACTGTAACGGAACTTTTGAGTTTGCAATTACAGCTATTGTACATTTTGAAGATTGCAGTGTATGCTATATAACAGACGTATTTGATTACAATGCCAGTTTTAGATTTGTTATACCACCAAGACGGACACCTGTTTTAACTGGGCCACTACGACCATTTTAAACGTTAAAAATTAAGATTATGAAAACATATAAATATATATTCGGTGTACTGTTCATATTAGTTATAATTGCCTGCAATAGCGATGACGTTATTTGTGAAACAGAAGAACCCGATTTACCACAATCTACCTGTGACACAGGCTTACTCATCATGCGCTCAGAAGAATTCGGGCTGCCCTTGTTCTCGTTAGACAGTCTTAGTAAACCAATAAATACCCCTTTGGCGTTTCAAAACATAAGGCAAGATGCCCAAGACGATTCACAATTTGATGTCATTACACGGCCCTCTAACTACGATGCATACAATAAAGTAGATAATACCTACTTTATTGAATTCCCTTTTGAACAGCGTTTGTATAAATATGATATTAATACCCAAACGAGGCAAGAGTTTACAGTAGTGGGTTTTTATGCGGCACCAGTATTTGCTAACGGTAATTTATTGACCATAACTATTGATAATTTTGGATATGCTTCAAATCCTGCGAGCTATAGTATCGAAACCATTAACCAAAACGATGGCTCATTAACTAATATAACAACCGATAGTTTTGCTTTGCAAAGTCAATTTAATTGGGAAAGTATGTCGTCTGCAAGAGATAATAATAGTAATATATATTTTATATCTGGCACTAATCTTATTTCATATAATATAAATACGTCAGCTGCAATGCATACTGAACTAACACCAAGTTTTGATGTAGCTACTAATTTTCAAACGTTTTTTGGGTTAGAGGTTCGAGATAACGGAAACCTATTGGCCATAAGAGAACGTGATGATGTTAACGGTGTAGGTCTGGAATTGGTGGAAATTAATGTCAATAACCTTTCAGCAATACCAACAGTAGTTTTTGATTTTACAGCTAATAGCATAAGCCTAAATTCAGAGTTTTACTCAACCACTTATGATGCTTGCGACGACACTTTTTATATCACATCCCGAAAAGATGCATCTACAACCGATTTTTACGAAATAGACTTACAAGTGGGAACATTCCAAACTGAGAACTTCCCATTTTATTTAATGGGAATCGAATCCAAAAACAATTAAAAAATTAAATTATGAAAAACTTAAAATACTTATGCTTACTATTATTTGCAATGCTATTAACCAATTGCGACAGCGATAATGACCCAACAAATAATGTGTGCGAGGATGATTATGTATCTGATGCTATCGTTACTGCCTTTGCTACAACAAATGGTTTTAATGCTATCTCATCCATAGATTTAGTTACTCACGAATATAATATAATGATTAATGCAGATGGTGAAATCTGTTCTATAGGTTATAAAAATTCACCAACATATATAGGCGATTACACGATGCAAGTAATTAATGTAACATCTGGTAATAGTTATTCTGGATTGCATTCTTTCTCACAGGCAAATTTAGACTACCAAGCTATAACACCAACTATATCTGTTACTAGTGGAGATATAATTAAAGTAAAGCGATCAATCGAACCAGGGTATATACTTTTTCAAGATGAGATAGGAGATGTTATTACATCGAGTAATGCAACAATGGGTTTTCCTATTACTGAAGGTAATGTTACTTTTTTAGGTTCAGATTTCTATGGCACAGGTGGGCCACTTACAGATTTTGCAATACCAATAATAGGGTTAGGATTTAAAGTAAATTAAAAACACAACAAAATGAAAAAAATAAACAAAATTATAGGTTTAATCTTTATTACAGTTTTTATAAGTTGCGGAAACGACGATGATAATAATTCAAGGTCATTAGACAATGCATTTACAATCAACGGGACTAATTATGAAACACCAAATGCCTATTTGGTTTTTGATGATAATTCACCTTATGGTGATGCCTTTTTTCTTGATTTTTTAGATAGCGATTTAAGGGAAGATGCTGTTAATGGCATTTCGGTTTCTTCTAACATGAACCATGGTGTTGTGTTGTTTGTAGAGCTTAGTGCAACAGATGTATTGACAGAACAAGATATTATTATTGTTAATAATACAACATACCCATTAGAAAAAGGCAATACACTGGCATTAACCAATGTTACTGGGTTTATTGATACTTACACTTATAATGGCATTACGTATGGCGAACCAGATTTAAACGCTTCAAATGTTTATGAAATAGAAAATTCAGGTAGCGGAACATTAACAATTAACACAATTGTTATAGATTATGTTGCACGAGTTGGAACAGTAGATTGCTCTTACCAAATCACAGATGATAATGGTGTTGTTATTACCGGAAATTATAATGGAAGCTTTAATATACTAAATGGGTTTTAATAATTTTTAAATGAAACAAAATGAAAACAAAACTACTTTTAATAACAATTTTTACGGCTTTTAATTTTGCTCTTGCACAAAATATAGTGCCTAATGGAGATTTTAGTAATGGCAATAACGGTTGGAGTATTACAGGAAATAACTTAAGTCTCGTTACGAGTAACCCAAACCCACAAGCGCCACATAATGGAAGTGGAATGTATATTAATAATGCCGGAACTACAGATGAAAATTTCATTTTGACATCTCCTACTTTTTCATTAATTGCAGGCGAAAGATATAAGATGGAATTGCTGTATGGGAATTATGGATTTGATTCTTTTTATATGCAATCTGGACCAGTAGGTAGTTTATCGAGTATAACATTAAAAAACTCATCAGGACAGTCTGTTTATGTTGTACAACAGTCTAATTGTACAGATTTTTATACAACTCACACTTCACAATGTTTGCCTACGTTATTCACGCAGGTCTCCACCTCAAATGGAACTAGTGAAATGAATATTTCAACTTCCGATACATACTATTTAGAGTTAGAAGGTTTTAAAATATCAGATGTAAACACTTTTGACCCTCAAGAAACCTATGCCTTTGATTTGGTTAGCATATTTGAATATAATCAACAAAGTATGTTGACAGGAAAAGTAAGTTACGACATTAACTCAGACAACTGTGCTACATCAACCTATACACCGTCCAATGTTTTAATAAAATCTACAGCATCAACTTCAGGAAACAGCTATTATGCGAACACCAATAGTAATGGGGATTTTATCTTTGCATTTGACGAAACAGGAATTGTAACAACTGAAGTTGTTTCAAATAACCTCGTAGCATCGCCTACAAGTTATTCAAATACTTTTAATGGAGTCCAAACAGTGAACAATCAAGATTTTTGTGTGACCTCTTCAATTTCTGGACATGATGTCGGTATTGTCATAGTTCCAACTTCCGATGCTAGGCCAGGATTTAATAGTAGCTATAGCTTAATTTATACCAATGATGGGGATACTACTGTAAACGGAACATTAAATTTATCCTACAATAATACTAAAGTCAACTATTTATCAGCCATTCCAGCAGAGAATAGTACCACTCCTACTTCCAGTTCTTGGAATTACATCAATTTACAACCTTTTGAAACTCGAGTAATTAATGTCAATTTCAGTATTAATGCACCTCCAACAGTTAATAATGGCGAAAATTTACCATTTACAGTAACCATAAATCCAACTGTAGGTGATGCCAATAGTTTAAATAATTCGTTTGTACTAAATCAAACCACTATTGGTTCTTACGACCCAAACGATGCCGCTATTTTAGAAGGGCCTTTTATTTTACAGACACAAGTAAATAACGATTTACATTTTAGATTGCGTTTTCAAAACACAGGAACAGCATCAGCAATTAATATTAATGTAACAACACTATTAGACAGCGATTTGGATTGGTCAACATTTCAACCAGAAAGTGCTTCACATGCTTATACAACTTCTGTGAATAATACAACTGGAGAAGTGAATTTTCAATTTACCAACATTAATTTGGCAGATAGCACCACTGACGAGCCCAATAGTCATGGTTGGGTGCTTTTTAAGGCAAAACCTGTATCAACTTTTGCAGTTGGAGATGTTATAGAAACAAGTGCAGATATTTATTTTGATTATAACACGCCTATTACTACAAATACAGCTACTACACAAATAAAAACCCAAACCTATGTGCCGGATGACGAATTTGAGCAACGATTAATTAATTTAGGCTATGATGCAGGTGCACTTGATGATTACGTACCAACTGCAAACATTATTGGAGTAACATCTTTAAATGTTTCGGGTGGTTGGATAATTGCTGATTTAACAGGAATTGAAGATTTTGCTGCTTTAGAGATCCTATATGTTTTTGATAGTAAATTAACCCAACTTAATATTACTCAAAACAAAGCACTAAGAATATTAAGTTGTGGTGCGAGTCGGCTTACCTCTATAGATACCAGTCAAAATTTACAATTAACTACATTAGATTACTTTGGTAATTATTTAACAAACATTGATGTGTCCAACAATGTTAATTTAACCTATTTAAATTGTTATTATAATAGTATAACCACTCTTGATATCAGTAATAATCTACTATTAGAAACACTCCATTGTGGACATAATCCAATTACTAATTTAGATGTTAGTCAACACTCAAACTTAACAACTTTAACTTGTGGGGAAACGCAACTATCAACAATAGATGTTAGTCAAAATTCTATGCTATCAAGTTTAAATTGTTCTTATAATCCACAATTAACAAGCCTCAATGTAAAAAACGGTAACAACACAGCAATAACACTTTTTTATGCTAACCAAAACCCTAATCTAACATGCATTGAGGTAGATAATGTTGCATATAGTACTACTAATTGGACCGTAATTGATGCTACAACTAACTTTAGTGAGAATTGTGCAACCATGAGTTTAGAAGACTTTTTGATAGCTGATATTAGATTGTATCCCAATCCTACTTCAGAGTATTTGAATATCAAAAGCAACTCAACAAGTGATTTTGACTATCAAATAATGGATATTTTAGGAAAAGAATTACATTCCGGAAGCATACAATCCAATACAGTATCCGTTGCTCATCTTAAAAGCGGGATTTACTTTTTAAAACTATCCAACCAAGAAAGAGTTAAAACCCTAAAATTTATCAAACAATAAAACAAACCCATGAAAAAATCTATTTACAAAATAATCCTATTATGCATAGTATTAGTTACCTTTTTAAATTGTAGTAACAACGATGATAATACCGCAACACGTAGCAGCGATAAAATTGAAATAACCATTGATAATGGGACTCCGTTAAGTTATTCAACAAATATTGTGGCAACCGATTACCCTCTAAGTCCAATAACAGGCTTTAATTGCCTATTTACAGTAAATTCTGAGGATATACTAGGCAATGTATTTACATTATCATTTGGTAATAGCATTACACCTTGCCCATTTGTTTTTGGTAGTACACCATCAAATAGTACACTTACAGGTAATAATATTGGAGTTTTAGCTATACAAAATTTAGATATAGATTATGCCAATCCTGGAAACTCAATCACCTTTACCTACAATACATTTGGTAATAATGTGGGTGACGACATAAAAATTATATTTTCTGGGAATTACTTTGATTCATTAGGTATTAGCCACACCATAAGTGGTGACATTGATATTAAAAGAAGTTAAAAATGAAAACAATATATAAATTAGGGTTAGTTTTTGCATTAGTTATGTTGATGAATTCTTGTTCTAGTGAAGTGACAAGAATTCATTGACTAAGGATGAAGTTTTAGAACATTTAAAAAATGTGAAGCAGTTGAAAATATTGAAATAACAGACGACATTAAAGCCAACGTTAGTGTAAAGTATAAAAAGTTTAAAAAACCATTTTTCATTGCAGACTACGACATGTCCACCAACCAAAACAAAACTGTAAAACCTGATACTTATACTGAAATTATTATATTTAGAAAAGCCATATCAATAGCTTGAAATATTGCCAATAAAAAATACTATAAAACACCTATCTTTAGATGTGCTAAAACACATTTTCATATTACTATTGCTCTGTTCTTTTGCAAAACTCAATGCTCAAGAACCAATCCGTTATACCACAAAACAAGGCTTGCCTACCAATCATGTATATGATATAGCAGAAGACGAAAACGGTTTTATGTGGTTTGCTACAAAACAAGGTGTGGTAAAGTATGATGGAGAAAGTTTTAAAACGTTCACTATAAAAGATGGTTTGCCCAATAACGATACTTGGCTTTTAGAAACCGATTTACAAGGCAGACTTTGGTATTTCTCAAAAAGTGCTTACCAAGGGTACATTAAAAATGATAGTATCTATAAATTTTCTACTAAAGAAAAAGAAGTAATTACACCGCGTTTTTTTTATAAAACTAAAGATAGCTTGTGGTTTTATGGGACTTCCGGTATCCAAACTTTTAGCGACACAACTATAGTTAATGCTGGTTTTTATAATAATGAAACTGCAAAAAAATTTAATGGGAAAATCAATGTTGTTCAACGTCAATATGGTTTTATTGGTGAAACGGGTTTAATGCCAGTTTTTAATAATCCAGAAACCGAAGAATATATATTTTTACAAAAGACGAAACTATTGGTCTATGACTGGGACTTTAAGTTTAAAAAAGAAATTTTAGTAAACTTTCCATTAGAAAATAAAAATGCTAAAATCCAAAATCAGGGATTGTTATATAATCAAATTGGGTTTTATGGCTTAGAAAAAGGTATTTTGTTTATGGATTTTAAAACCTATAAAGCAAAATATATATCGTTTAAAGAGTTGGTTGGTGTTGATAGTATTAGATATTTTAGATGTTTTGGACTTAAAAACGAGATACAAATTAGCATTCCTGGGCATTTAATGATTTTTGACTACCAATTAAACCTTAAAAACACCTATGATTTCCCTGAAAACTTAAGTGCAAAAAGTTATAAAGATTCTAAAGGCAACATTTGGTTATTGGATTTAGCCAATGGGATCTCGTTAATACCTAATACGCAAGCAGATGCTACTTACTATTTAAATAATCAGAAAGTTCAAAAAATAAATTGGATAAATAATATATTATTTGCAGGAGTGAATGATGTAGGGTTCTTTCAATTTAATAAAACTGAAAACACTTTCAAGTCTATATTCCAGTTTGCTAAAGCAAATGGTGAAATATATCAAATTAAAAACGACAAAGAGACCAATACTAATTATTTCATTTCAGCAGCAAATCAATTTACTTTAGATAAAAGTAATTCATTGAATGAATTTGACATAAAACAAAAAAATGAAACTAATGGATATATTGGAGGCTTAAAGGACTTGGTCAATTTTAAAAACAAATTGTACGTAGTGGCATCAAATCACCTTTATAGAAGCAATAGTCATCAAGAAAATGGTCAAATTATTGTTGTTAAATCTGGTCTTCTTTTTGCTGAAACATTTAACAATCAATTATTTATAGCAGGTAGTGATGGTTTGCATTTACTAGATAATGATCAAATAATAAAACCTAAAATCAGCAACAATTTACTAAATATTCCTATTGGTAGTATTGCTACAACAGATAATTTTTTAATTGTTGGTACAGACGGAAGAGGTGTGTATTTATATAACGAAGACAAAATTTTTCATTTAAAAGAAACCGATGGATTATCTATACAACGCATACTTGTAGAAAATGATACGCTTTGGGTGGCCACCCAAAAAGGTGTAAAAAAGATAGAACTTAATAAAACAGATTTAAGTACGTCAAGAATTGTTGACTCATACTATGAAGCAGATGGATTGCTTCAAAACAACACCAACGACATTTATATTAAGGATAGTATGTTGTTTGCAGCAAGCGATATGGGCTTAGCAAAGTTAAATATAAAAAGTGAAGTCTATAAACAACAACCAAAACTATACTTTAAAACGTCTAATGACACACTTCAATATAAAAACGAAGGAAGAGATAATATTACTATAACCTTCGCTTTACAAAACTATGCTAACCAAGAACATGTAACGTACAAATATAGGTTATTACCATCGCAAAAAGAATGGGTAAGTACAGAGACCAAAACACTTAATTTTTCTAACCTTTCACCAAAACTACACACTTTAGAAGTAAAAGCAACAGACCAGCATAATAATACGAGCATTACAACACAATACCTTAATATAGTTCCACAATGGTGGCAACTTTGGTATAATAAAATTGGTTTTGCTTTCATTGCTTTATTTGGATTTTTATTACTGATGAATAAGACCAAACAGAAAATTAAAAAAAATGAACATGAAAAAGCACAAAAAGAAAAACGTGTAGTTGGTTTAGAATTACAGGCATTACGTAGCCAAATGAATCCGCATTTTGTCCATAATACACTTAATGCCATTCAATATTTTATTCAACGTAACGAAGTAGAATTGTCTGAAAATTATTTATCAAAGTTTTCACAATTAATCAGGTTATTTTTTGAGTATTCTAGAAGGCAAACTATAACCATTAAAGAAGAATTAGAGTTACTCACCAATTATCTAGAAATTGAAAAACTTAGATTCGAAGAAAAATTGACCTATACAATTACCGTTTGCGAAAAAATTGATGCAGAGGAACAACATATTCCATCCATGTTATTACAACCTATTGTAGAGAATGCGGTTAACCATGGGTTGTTTCATAAAAAGGGCAACGGTAAAGTTTGTATAGAGTTTAAACAATTAAGTGATGCTAAATTTCAGGTTATTTTAAAAGATGATGGTATTGGTATTAACAAAGCAAAAGCACTTTTTAAAGCTTCATCTAAAAACTATCAATCTAACTCATCAAATGTACTTAGAGAGCGATTGGACTTGTTAAACCAGAGTAAAGAATGGCATATTGATTATAAGATAAAGGACATTTCTGAAACTAAAAAAGACAAAACAGGCACCATGGTAACATTAATTTTCACACAATTAAATAATCAATGAAGATAAGCGCTATTTTAATAGATGACGAGCGAAAAGCACTAGCTATTTTAAAAAATAAGTTAGAGCGTTTTTGTCCTAATGTCAAGATTATTGCAGTGACTCAAAGCCCAAAAGAAGGTGTAGAATTAATAAAAAAATTGAAGCCACAATTAGTTTTTTTAGATGTGGCTATGCCAGAATTAAGTGGCTTTGACCTACTCGCAGAAATAGAAAATCCAGATTTTGAAATTATTTTTGCCACAGCTTTTGATAATTATGCTATTGAAGCCATTAAACATTGTGCTATTGGTTATTTAGTGAAACCTGTTGATAATGATGATTTAATTGAAACCGTAAAGAAAGCCATTTTTAATATTGAAGAAAAATCGGCTTTAGAAAAGAATAGACTACTTATCGAAAACCTAGGAGCTACTACGTTTCAGAATAAGAAAATAGTAATACCATCTAATGAAGGGTTGGAGTTTATAAAAATCTCCGATATTTTATTTTTTGAAGGTGATAATGGCTATACAAGAATACATACAGTTAATAGAAAAGCCATTTTAAGTTCTCACAGTATCGGCTATTTTAACAAATTGATTGAAAACCAGTCATTCTATCAAATCCATAAATCGTATCTTATTAACTTTTCTTACATAGAAAAATATTTAAATGAGGGTTATGTGATTTTGCAAGACAATCATAAGCTTCCTGTATCTAGAAACAGACGACAGGATTTTTTGAATAATATAAAAAGTTAAATAACGAACTCATCTTGATTTTTTCTATTTTCTAAAAATGGTTAAAATTCTAACAGTTTAAGAATACCAATCATTACAAGCACGATTTCTCCAATGGCGTATTTATAGTATTTGCCTGTTTCATTAAATCTAAAAGCAATTGAGTTGGTCGCATTCCAAACAGGATGTGAATATGGTCAGGCATCCCATTTATTTGCAAAACTTTGTGTTCATGGTTTTTGATTATACCTGTGATATATTTATACAGCTCGTCCTTCCATTAATTTTGATGAGGCTTTGTCTATTTTGTACAGCAAATATCGTTTGTATATGTATTTGTGTATAAGTGTTTGCCACGGCTTCCTCTTTATATTGCGTACCTAAAGGCACGCTGGTTAATTTCTCTGTTTTTAGCTACCAATACATTGTCCCCAAAGGGACAGCACACCATTTCACCAATGGTGTATTTAAAGTGTTTACCAGTTTTCGTGTCAGCCGAAGCTTGCTCCACCGTTAGCTTCCTTCGCTATAGTAGCTATTGCTACGGCAGCCGAGAAGCTTTAGCCGACACGCAGTTAGCGGAGGTTGGGTTTTCCAAGAGGTTGTATCGTATTTTTCTAAAGAATTTAATCATTGTATCAAGAAGTTTCTAGTTCAGTTTGAATTAGTTTTATAACTTTTTCTGTTTCAGTCAAATTATTATAAAGGAGTACTGAGATTATATTTCTTTGTACTTTAACAGATTTAATCATAGGTAGATAAACAGCATCTTGTTTTAGTGCCTCCAAATTATTTGGAACAATTGGCACATTAAAAGGGTCGTTTACATTGAATTTTTCGTGCTCATAACTAAATAGTCTATCTATTTGCACTTGCCTATCAGGTTGAAAGGATTCAAAATATTCCATCTCTTCCAACAAGGCTTTATAAGTAAGTTCAAAAAGTTCTACAATACTTTTTCTGAGAGTATCAGAAGTTATAATGTCATAGCCTACATTTTTTAAGCTTTCATAACCAGCAAAAGATAATGATAGGTTTGTTCCGGGTTTTCTGGCATCCTGAAAATGTTTGTTTAACGAGTCTGAATACATGCCATCATCCTCTAAAAAATGAATCATAATGTCACTTGATTTGTTCCAGTTTGATCTGTAAATAGAATCTGAAACCATGCTATTGTGATTGTTCTGGAGAGAACTTAAAAGTTCGGTTAAAACTTTTTGTTCTTGTTTTCGTTCTTTATTAAACTCATTCCAATTATTAATGCTTAAAGCAATTAAAATCCCAATAACCACAAGAATAATTTCGCCAATAGCATATTTAAGGTACTTGCCTGTTTTGTTTTCCATAATTAAGTTTTGGCGTATATGACGAAAGAATTTAATCATTGCTTTTAGGATCTGATAGTTCTATTATTTTGTCCAAAGTTTCTTGAACTTTTTTTAGCAAGTAATTTTCGTATAAGATCCAATTAACTAAATCATATTTTTTTTGCACCAAATATTCAAATTCCAAACTTTGCAAAGCATTAAAGTCGTTACGCTCATCTTTAAAATTAAAATCCCAACCAAAATGTTTGGAAATATATACCTCGTATTGATTCATTATGAAGACTTTGTTATATCGTTCGTCTTCTTGGTAGTCCTTAACTAAATCACTCCAAGAGATTAGTAGATTACGCAAATCTACATTTCTTATTATATCAAAAGAAGAGGTGCTTGTAAGCGCATTAATACTTGTCTGAGAAGGATCAAAAGTATACCCTCCATACGAATTCCATAGATAGCGAGATAATGAATCTAAAACTACTGGTTCTGGTTTTGATGTTATAGGAAAAAGATTAATAATTTTGGCGCAACTAGTATGTTCTCTTTTATGCATTTTAACTTTTCTTCCCAATTGTATTTTGTTTTCCTTAAACTCTTTATGAATATTTGCTAAAATGGTTGTCTCCTTGTTTGATTTTATGCGGTTTTCATTCCAGTTATTAATACTTAAAGCAATGAGAATACCAATTACTACAAGTATAATTTCACCAATGGCGTATTTAAAGTATTTTCCTGTTTTTCCTGTTTCCATAAGGTCTTTTCTTATATGTCTAAAGAATTTAATCATTCCTCAAGCGTATTAATTAATGATTGTGTTAAGTCTTTTAGAGTTTTCATAAAATTGATATGACCATTAGCGACAACATGTCTTTGAGTAATAGCATTTAATAGCTCTAGTTCATCCTTTTTGGTTAGTAAACTAGACGACAAATCTTTTAGTTTATTAGATTGACTTAATAATTGATTAGAAATCTTGGTTTCTGAAATAAGAAGTTTATAACCCTCAAATGCGCTTGGCGCTAAATAACCATGTTTCAAATAGACTTGTGAAAAATTTTGGTCAACAAGTAGAGAATTATTGTTCTGTATTATTTTTTCTATGCGTTCCAAATCCTGATAGTATTGAATAATCTGATCTTTCTTTACTACGTCCTTTATTAATTTTATGTTACCAGATGAGACTAAATCTGTAAATGTAGGATCGTTAATTGAAAACGTTACTCTAATGGTAAGCCTAGTACCTTTGTCAAAAAAGGCACTGTCTAATGTTAAAAAGTTAGTCTCATAATAGTTTTCTAAAATATCTTGTGATACCTCGAAATACTCTTCTTCCCTTTTTTGGTGAATTTCTATCGATTTTAATTGATTATTTAGGTCTCGAATAATATTTTTTATATAAACTTTTTCAGTTTCCGTTTCTTTATTGGCTTCATTCCAATTATTAATCTGTAAAGCGATGAGAATACCTATTACAACGAGTATGATTTCACCAAAGGCGTATTTAAAGTATTTGGATGTTTTTCCTTTTTCCATTTGTTCTTTTCTTATGTGTCTAAAGAATTTAATCATGTTTATTTGTATTAATACCAACGCGACAAGCTGGCTCATTCACTAAAAATATATTTAAGATATTTTCTTTACGTTCTGTCCTGTTTTGTTTCATGAGATCGTAACGTATTTTTCTAAAGAACTTTATCATATTTATAGTGTATTGTTATTCCTTCGAAGGAAGGAATCTATTTTGAAACTTGATTGTGGATTCCGCATCAAGTACGGAATGACAAAATTCTCATTCTTTTCTATAAGGTTTCGATGATGTTTAAAGAACTTAATCATAACTTGATTTAATTAAATTTTTTAATCAAATGGTAGGTGAATTCAATGATTTCCTTATAATTATCTTTGCTTATTTTTTCGTCAATTCCATGAAAACGTGTCATGCTGTCTGGATCAATACGGATTGGATAAAAACGATACACATCATCTGAGATATCATAAAAATAACGCCCATCAGTGCCACCACCAACTAAACCTGGTACAACAATACTTTTTGGAAACATATCACGTATCGTTTTCTCTAAGATTTTGAAACTTTCAGAATCAATACTGGAAACAGGAGAAGGGTTGGTTAAAAAACCAACGGTTTCTACCTTAATTTTATCTGAAATGGTGCTTATAATATGTTCCTTTACAGATTTGATGGTTTCTCCTGGAAGAATTCTAAAATTTATTGTTGCTTCTGCAACTGTTGGAATCACATTATTCTTTACACCACCACTAATTATGGTTGGAGCTGTAGTTGTATGTGCATTTAAAGCTTCAAGAATAGGCTTTTTAAACAACCAAGGATTGGCAAAAGCCAACTTTTGGAAAAAAGGAAGTTCTGCTCCCATATATTCAAACTGATAATCAACAGGTTTTACAAGCTTGTATGGTCGTTGATTGTTTTCAAGATCAACAATGGCTTGCGCTAACATACCAATTGTATTTTCGCGAGGTGGAGCCGAACTGTGTCCTCCAGTAGTTTCAACAATTAAACGGAAAGAAGCAAAGCCTTTTTCGGCTAAATTAACCATGGCAACAGGTGCTTCAACTCCTGGAACTAAATCTTCGGCAATAAAACCGCCTTCATCCAATGTCATTGCTGCATGAATTCCTTTAGCTTTTAAATGTGCTGCTATTGCAGCAGCTCCATTAGCTCCACCAACTTCTTCGTCATGACCAGAGGCTAGATAAATGGTTCGCGATGGTTGGTAATTTTCTTCAAGTAATTTTTCTACAGCCTCTAAAAGTCCTATTAAAGTGCCTTTATCGTCCATTGTACCACGACCAACAATGTGAGTCGCAGTTATTTTGCCTTCAAATGGTCCTGCTTCCCAATCACCAAGTGTAGGCTTGTCAACTGGAACAACATCTTGATGAGACATCAGTATAATTGGTTTTTTTGATGCATCTGAGCCTTCCCATTTATAAAGTAAACTGTAATCGTTTATTTTTTCCAGAGATAGTTTAGCATGAGTTAATGGAAATGTCTCTTCAAGAAATCGATGGAAACCAAAAAATGCTGTAGAATCTGGAATAGCGTCTTCACTAACGGAAATTGTTGGGTATTGTATGGATTTTGAAAGGTTTTGGAAGACATCGTTTGGAAGATTTACAGTTTCCAAAGATTCTGACGCTACTTGCTTTGAACTTAATCTTAACGTGTTAAAAATTAAGACTGCTAGAACGATAATTAATATTGCTCCAATTAGTTTTAATATTTTTTTCATGAGGGTTGGTTTATTAGTTTGATGTGTTGTGACGAATTTAGCTAATTAAATTAATATTATTTAGTCTGCAAAATTTAATCATTGTCTTCAATATAAGTTGCAAGTAATTGCATTAATTCATTATTTGTTTTTAGAAATTTTTCTACTTGAATTAAGTAGTTAATACCATAAAATTTAAATAATGCATATTTAGCTGCAGTTTCTTCATCTTCAATTGTAAATAAGTACTCGTTATACGTAGTAGTTTCAGGTATTGCTTGTAATTTGCTATAATACTTAATTTGTAGTGGTACACCAAGTTCTTCAGAAATGCGATTATTTAATTCAATGCTATGTACAACATAATCATACTTCGCTTGATAGTCTCGTAGTTTAGCTTTAAGACTATTGTCACTTATTAAATCGTAAGCATCAGGATTATTATTAATGAGATTTGATTGATAAGCTAACCGAAAGAAAAAGGGATTTTCCTTAACTTTTAGTTTTAAAATTGAATCCACAGAAACTTGCTTATGAAGGTTTATTAAATTAGTGTAGAGCGTATCTCGTTTTTTCTGAAATGTAATTCTTGATTCGAAAAAAACTGAATCGGCTCTTGCATCTTCAAGTAATTGTTTGGTTAAATTTAATTCTTGAATTTTCAATTTTCTAGATTCATTCCAATTATTTACCTGTAAGGCTAGTAAAATGCCAATCATGACAAGGGCAATTTCACCAATGGCGTATTTTAGGTATTTACCTGTTTTGTTTTGTTCCATAAGGTTGTAGCGTATTTTTCGGAAGAATTTAATCATTGTTTTAACTCTGATTTTATAATATTTATAATGGATTCAGAAATTTTAATCAAGTTATTTGTTTCTTGAATATTGTCAGTAGAATAAAGCTCCAATTGATATAGAAGGTTTTCAAATTCTTTGTCATTGAGGAGTGCCTTATAATATGATATTAATCCTGAACCTCTATTCTTTGGCTTAATTGGTAGCATTGTACTTGTTTGAATTATTTCTGAAACATTCCCATACTTTCTAATTAACGGAATATAAGACTGGTTGGTTAAAAGTTTAGAATCTATTTCGCCTTCAGTCATGTCTTCAACTTCAGATGGCCAAGCAAAGAGTATTTTTTTCAATGACTCGTTCTTTAACAAATTAATTTTCCCTGAATTAAGCAATACCATTAATGATCCAGATTTACCATTAAAGGTTGGAACAATAAATGTATTGCCAATGAGTGTGTCTATTTTTTTAGTGTTACTAAAATCACCTGTGGTTTTTATATCTGTTAACGCATAATTGGAGTTTAAAATAATTTGTCTATTTGAGTTCATTCCTTCCAATTCCTCTATGGTTTGCTCGAAATCAACTTTTATATTTTCGAGTAATTGCAATTCTTCTAATTTTTCTAACCTATTCTCATTCCAATTATTAATCTGTAATGCAATAAGAATACCAATAACCACAAGCACTATCTCACCTATAGCATATTTAAGGTATTTTCCTGTTTTGTTTTCCATGAGGAGTGATTTTCTAATATGACGAAAGAATTTAATCATTAGCTAGATTGTTAGCCTTTGGTTATTTCTTTTTCTAATAAGGCTAAGATTTCTGTAATTAAATCTAAGCCCAATTTTTGACGTATTAAAACAGATCTATTTTGATATATTATATTTTCAGTTGTATTTTCAAACTCAATTAAGTCTAACAAATTTCTATTATCAATATCAAAACCCGATTTTGGAAATGGATCATTCCCAAGGACTGGACCTGTGCCTATTTCATCAAGGTTTAACCAACTTCCTCTTTTATGCATAATATCATAAAATTTATCTATATGCTTATTCACATCTTCTTCTCGGTCTTTAATATTTTTTAATACCGAATTCCAAGATGCCAATCTATTACGAAGATTGGTGTTTTTAAGAATGCTTAATTTCCCTGAACTTAACAAGTCATTTAAATAACCGTTCTTTGGAAAATATTCTGATAAGGCTGGTAGTGCATTAATTACGGCATCGAACTCAGTTTCTATCTTAGGGCGAGGTTTATTTCCGGTATAATTTAGAATCTTTGTTTGTAGTTCAATAGATTTTTCAGTTCTGGTTATAATACTGTCAAGAATAATATAATTATAGTCAAAATCTTGTTTTAGATTTACCAAGGCGAGTTGTTCTTCTTTATTTTGAATACGTTGTTGGTTCCAATTGTTTACTTGTAATGCTAGTAAAATACCAATCATAACGAGTATAATTTCTCCAATAGCGTATTTGAGGTACTTACCTGTTTTGTTTTGTTCCATGAGGTTGTAGCGTATTTTTCGAAAGAATTTAATCATCTATTAATTGTTTACGTCCCGTTAGGGACTTTATCTTGGTAGCCAAATGTTGGCAAAATGTGTTCTGTGCCTTTAGGTACAGGATATATATTACAGTATCGATTTTAAAATATACCGTTCGTCAAATTCAATGTTGAATTCCTTTAACAATCGTAAATATTCTTCTTTAAATGTTACCGTTTTATGATGCTGCTCTTGGTTTTTGATATAATTGATAACATTCTGTATGTCTGATTTTGAATATGAAAAAGCACCAAAACCTGCTTGCCAAGAAAACTTCCCATCAACAAAGCCTTTATTGTTTATCCACTTTGACGAATCTTGTTTCACCTGTTTCATTAAATCCGAAAGTGATTGTGTTGGACGCATTCCAAACAGGATGTGAATATGGTCAGGCATCCCATTTATTTGCAATACTTTATGTTCATGGTTTTTGATTATTCCTGTGATATATTTGTACAGTTCGTCCTTCCATTCATTTTTGATGAGGCTTTGCCTATTTTGTACAGTAAAAATAGTTTGTATATGTATTTGCGTATAGGTGTTTGCCATTGCTCCCTCTTTATATTGCGTACCTAAAGGCACGTTGGTTGATTTTTCTGTTTTTGGCTACCAAGATAAAGTCCCTAAAGGGACAGCGCACCATTTCACCAATGACATATTTTAAGTACCTGTCTGCCGAAGCTTTAGTGAAGGCAGGTTTTTCTGTTTTATTTTCCATGAGAAGATTTTGACGGATTTTACGAAAGAATTTTATTATATGTTCAGGTTGTCTTAATTTTGATTTTTCACCATAGCTCGTATATCTTCTCTCATTTTTACGGCGTCATAAATAATACCATCTTTTATGGTGTATTTTACGCCTCCAACACGTTCCATTTTACCAGTTTCATCATTTAATTTTAAAAACCCTGTTCCGTATAAAACTTTAAGATTTTCAATAGGATTTTCATCTACTATAACAAGATCTGCCAAAAGTCCTGGACGGATGACACCAAATTCAATAGGTTTTCCTTTTGGTTCAAAAATGGCTTGAGCGGCATGCAGTGTAGCTCCTCTAATGACTTCTAATGGATGGAAACCAGCCTCTTGTAGTAATTCCATTTCTTCAATATATCCAAATCCCCAAAGGTTATAAATAAAAGAAGCATCGTCACTAACAGTTACTCGTCCTCCAGCATTTTTATAATCATTAAGAAAAGACATCCATACTTTATAGAAGTTCTTCCAAGCTATTTCGTCCCAAGAGGTCCAATTAAAGAAATAAGAGCCATGATTCTCTCTATTTGGCGTGTAGAAATCCCACAGAGTAGGTAAGGTGTAATCTTTATGCCATTCAGCATCACGTTCTTTCATGACATCTCTTCCTGCTAAATAAGCTGTCATTGTCGGATCCATAATGAAGTCGAGTTCTATAAGTTCATCAATTAATGCTTGCCATTGTTTACTGCCTCTAGGATGAATTTTGTCCCAATTATATGCTACTTGACTAAAACGATGTTGCTCATCATTATAGTTGAAATTTGCTGGCCAATGTTGAATATCTTCATTTTTATATAAAGCTTCAAACAATCCATAATAATGTGTCATATTATCCAGACCCATTCTTGCGGCATCCAACACATTGGTTTGTGCTACCATTGGTTGTGAAATATGAGCTACAGTTCCCATTTTATGTTCATGTGCTTCGTCAATTGCAGCTTTTAAAACATCTGGATCATGATTGAAAAACTTAATGCCTTCAACACCTTGCTTGGCTGCCCATTGTACCCATTCAACTGCTTTTGCTGGTGTATAAACAGCACCGCCTTTCCAATTTTCTCCTTGACCTAGTGTATGAAAAGGGATTATTCTAGGAGCTACAATTTTATTTTCAGCACTACGTTTTTTTTCGCTTTGAGTCCACGCTACATTAGCGGCTGGTACACCTCTAATGGTCGTGATACCATGTGCCATCCACAATTTATAAGGATACTCCGCGTTAGGTGATTTTTTCGCACCACCAACATGAGCATGCAAATTGATAAATCCTGGTAACACATACGATCCTGTGGCATCAATTTCTTTAGTTGCACCTTGTGGACGACCAGCATCATTAATTGCAACATGAGGAACACCAACACTCACAACTTTTACAATTCTGTTGCCTTCAATGACAATGTCCATTGGTCCCATTGGTGGTGCGCCTGATCCATCAATGACAGTTGCTCCACGAATAATTAATCGTTCAAAAGGACCTTCTCCCTCGTTTGCCGTTCGATCAGGAGCTGGATTTAAAATGTTTTGAGAATAGCCAAAAGTGCTTGCAACTAATGCAAGAACAAAAAAAGTAAATAACTGTTTCATAATACAGAAGAATGATTGGTTAGTATAATATAGTTTAGAACAACGAATAGAAGTTGATCTATGGTTTGTTTAAAGTTAGGTATAATTTTAAAAACATAAGATTAATCACCAAAACTGGAGTTTGTTATGTGTGTTTATTTTTAGTAGTAATCCTGTATATATTCAAAATAGTTGCACTTAAATTGCTATTATTTTAAATGATATGAATTGGTTAATGATTGTATTAAATTTTCAGCTAAACGCAGCTGTTCATTGTACTCAACCTCTGTTTTAGTTCTATAAGTTTTAATAGCTGAGGTCAGGTTTATGAATTCATTAATAGACGATTCGGGAATGTTCATTAACAGCTCATTTTTTTGATCATAATTAAATCGAATATCTGCAATAGCTCTCATATTCATGCCTTTCCAAACAATGTCTGCAAATAGCCAAAGTGTTTTATCTTCGGCATCTGCCCAATACGCTAATTTTTTTAGTTGCATTTCGTAGGCATTTAGCTGGTTTGCTATGGATTGGTCAAATAGCTTGAGAGAACCTGAAGTCACAATTTGTTGGTAGGTGCCTGTTGTTGGAAAAAAAGGGTTGGATTGCCCAGCGATATTCAGATTTTTATAGATGCTTTCAATGTTCCATTGTTTTTGAGGAACAGAAAGTAAGGCTAATAACGAATCGCAATTTTCAATTTTTAGTTTACTGAATGTAAGTGCGTTTTTTAAAAAATCTACGTCTTTATTTAAATCTTCAACAAGTGACTTTGCTAATACTGTTGCAGTGTTATATTCTTTTTTTTGCTCATTCCAATTATTTATACTCAAAGCAATAAGGATACCAATTACAACAAGTATAATTTCACCAATAGCATATTTAAAGTATTTGCCTGTTTTGTTTTGTTCCATGAGGTTTCGTCTTATATGTCTAAAGAATTTAATCATTGGTTAATTTTAAGTATTCTTGCTTTAATTTATAATTACATTTTTTTCAATTCCTCTTTTATTTTACTTTTCATTTCTTGAATTTGTTTATTTCGAGCACGTGACCAATTGAACTGAGATTTATTTGCCTGAAGAACATAATGAATAGCAGTTATTAGTCTATGATCCTTTTGTGTCAAATCTCGGACCTCTTCGATGGTCAAATTATTAATCGGAAGAATTCCTAAGTCCTTTAGTAAGGTATTATAATAATCTCTATTTGGTATTACCTGCAGCGTTTGATAATCGAGATGACTTCGCATATTACCATAATATTTTTGAATGTCTTTTCGTAATGATTCATTTTTAATAACTGTCATTCTTCCGTTAGAGGTTAAGTCATTAATGGTAGTTGTGGTAATATCATAACCTCTAAAAGCATTCAGTCTATTTAATTGGCTCCCAAAAGGGGTAGCTTTAATAGAACGATTTAAGCCTTTATAAGATGCTTTACCATTCTCAATTTTCACACTATCTAAAATAATTTTGTGCAATTTGGTATTATACATTGAGATATCGCTATTTAAGTTTTGTAGAACATTAAAGCATACTCTAGCATTTATAGCAGCCGTTGATGTTAGTTGAGACATATCCAAAGAATCTAGCTGTATATCCTCAATAAATCTTTCTAAATATTGTTTCTCAAGTTTGCTATTTTGCCTGTCTTGAATTAACATATTTATTTGAACTGCAATTAAAATTCCAATTACCACAAGTATTATTTCACCAATGGCGTATTTAAAGTATTTACCTGTCTTGTTTTCCATAATTAGATTCTGTCTTATTTTTCTAAAAAACTTTATCATCTATTCAGTTAAGCTAATATTTCGATTTTTTAATTCCTGTTTCAACAATCTAGAAATTTTCTTATAGTTTTCAGAAAGAATCGTAGCATCCATTAACAATACGTGTGTTGTTGAAATCACCCTTCTAGTAAGATTATAATATTCTAACTCATTGATATATAGATTAATAAATTTGTCATTTTCTTTATCTAGATCATTGGGATAATAGTTTCCGGGCCACTTCATATAGTCTCCTTGATTGACTATGGCTCCATAATGTTTATCAATAAGGTAAGTACTTCTTTTCTCGTTTGATTCTAAGTGATTTCTTTCTTGAGCTTCATATCGACTTACATGAACAGACCAATTTGTTAGCAAATATTTTAATGAATCGTTTTGAATCTTAGTGATATCTCCTGTACTTAATAAGCTATTTAAAACCGAATTTGTAGCTCCCCAAGTACCGTTCCAAACTCCAGGCTTTTTTGCTTTTATTTTTTCAGAAATAGGAATATTACTGTTACTTATTATTTCTAAAAAAACTCGACCTTGATCCTCATGTTTTTGTTTTATATTCATTATATCTTCTAACAGCTCTTGATTTTTATCGAATTCAGCTTTTAAGTTAATAAGTGCTTGCGTTTCTGTTTTTCTGTCAATTTTTGCTTCGTTCCATTTATTAATTTGTAATGCAATCAAAATTCCAATAACCACAAGTATTATTTCACCAATTGCGTATTTAAAGTATTTGGCCGTTTTGTTTTGTTCCATGAGGTTGTAGCGTATTTTACGAAAGAATTTTATCATAGTGGCTCGGTTAAATCAATATTTCTAATTTTTAACTCTTGGTCAATTAATCGAGATATTTTTTCATAATCTTCATTAATTTCCTTTATTACTATTTGTTGTATGTATAAACTTAAAATTATTTGGGTCAAGGCGTTATAATATTCTTTGTTTTCTAAGAATTCTTCTTCATGTATATCATTTTTATCATTTAAATTATTAGGGTAATAATTTCCAGGCCACTTTTCGCTATAATCTCCAGGTTTTACAATTGTCCTATAAAAGGTGGTACTTGAAATTTCACTTCTTTTACTCAATGCTAAATTGTGTATTTCTTCCCGTTCCTTAAATTTTTTAACTCTAGATGGCCAATTGGTTAATAGAATTTTTAAGTTGTCGTTTTTTATTTTCCCTATATCTCCTGTACTTAATAAACTATTTAAAACCGCTATAGATGGATTCCAAGAACCGTTATAAGTTCCTGCCTCTTTAGTAGAAGTCTTCTTCGAAAGAGGAATAGTGTCGTTGGTGATAATTTCTAAATACCTACGACCATCAATTTCCTGTTTATGCTTGATTGTTTTTAAATAGTCAAGACGCTCCATACTATTAACGAACTCTGCTTTTAAATTTATAAGTGCTTGGGTTTCTGTTTTTCTATCTTTTCGTTGTTCATTCCAATTATTAATGCTCAATGCTATAAGTATACCTATAACCACCAGCACAATTTCGCCAATGGCGTATTTAAAATATTTGCCTGTTTTGTTTTCCATGAGGAGTGATTTACGAATATGACGAAAAAATTTAATCATTTAATTTAGTTTTCAAGATGGATTAAAATTTTATTGTTTCTTTAATTCATCATCGATCATTATCTCTATTTCTTTAATATTGTTTATCCATTTTTCATGCCAATAAATCTGTTCTTTTCTGTAAGCTTTGGATGTATTTATAATACTTAAATACCTTTTAGAGTTTTGTAATTCATCATAATTAAAAGGCTTCATTTTGGAGCTGCTAGAAACGGTTTCAAAAAGCTCGGTTAAAATTGGAGAAACTGAATTAAAGAAGTATTCTTCTTGTCTAATACCTAAAGTTTGCATCCATTCATTATCATAAATATCTAATGCCTCTTTAATAGAATCGTTGGTAATGGTATTTAAACCATACGTTTTCAAGCTTTCATAACCAGCATTCCTTATAGTAGGTGCAAAATAGGATATGGCATTAGAAAAATGAGTGTCTAAAGAATCGTGATATGGAAGGTTTTTTTCTAAATGTGACAAAATAATATCTGCAGACTTAATATAATTATTGCTATTATTAATACTCATTTTAAGTTGTCTATAATTAGTTTGCATAGACCCTTTAATATCATTTAGAACTTTATATTCAAATTGCTTGGCTTTTTTTTCTTCGTTCCAATTATTAATTTGCAAGGCAATGAGAATACCAATAACCACTAGAACAATTTCACCAATAGCATATTTAAAGTACCTGCCTGCGGCAAAGGCAGGTTTACCAGTTTTATTTTGATTCATGAGGTCGTATCTAATTTTCCTAAAGAATTTAATCATGTTTATATATTTTAATACCAACGCGGCAAGCTGGCCCATTCACTAAAAATGTCTTTAAGACATTTTCTTGACGTTCTGTCCTGTTTTCCATAAGGAGTGATTTATGAATATGATGGAAGAATTTAATCATGTTTTAAAGTTTTGTCATTACGAGGAGCGAAGAGACGTGGTAATCTGTTTGTCTTGAACTCCAACTTTATGAGATTGCCACGCTTCGCTCGCAATGATAGTTATGAGATGTCTAAAGAATTTAATCATAGTTATTTGGCACTATCAGCGTTTTTCTGTTCTTTCATATAGCGAGCAACAACTTTAATAATAACGCGTAATATTAAAGCTGCTGCTACTAGATAAATAATTGTTGTTGTATCCATATTAGTTTTTAATAGTTTTCACATTATAGAGTTCTTTTGATGCTTCTTCATATTTATCACCTGAGTTCCAAACTGGAGTTGCAGTATCATTAGCAATGTTGCGTCCTGCTAATATATAAGCTCTAAAAAACTTCAGTAGATAATCATAATCTAAGGTTTGTGCTTCGTCTCCTGGTCTGTGGTAATATTTGGTAACATCACCATTAAATGCTGTAAAACCTAAGGAGAATGTTGGTGCAGGAATTCCTTTTTTGGCAAAATTCACATTGTCACTTCTATCAAATAAACCCTGTTCTTTTGCAGGATCTTCAATGGCTTTTAGTCCAAATGTTTCAGCAGCACTAAAAATATTTTTTTCAGCAGTAGTTCTTGTTAATCCAACAACAGAGATTAATGACGTATCGTTATAGCCAGCATTATCACTATTAAAACAATACACCATTTGGTTTAATGGTAATACAGGGTTTTCAACGTAAAACTTACTACCTAATAACCCTTTTTCTTCTCCTGTAAATAAAATAAACAATGCAGAACGCTTGGTTGGATATTTTGCTAAATTTTCAGCCATACTTAGCACAGTTGTAGTGCCAACAGCATTATCTCTTGCTCCATTATAAATAGTATCTCCAGTTTCGTCTGGTGCTCCAATACCAACATGATCATAATGTGCAGAGTAAATTATGTATTCGTCTTTAAGGTTTGGGTCTGTGCCTTCAACAATACCTATTACGTTTTGTGAAACGACAGCTTCTTCGTATTTATCACCAATTGATATTTTAGAACTAATAGTTTTGATAGTACTTAGCTCTTCGGCCATATTGCCTTCTTTATCTAAAACCCATATATAGGCTATTTGATTATCATCGCTTTTATCATCTCCTAAGTCTACCGTTAAACTAGGTTCATTAAAATTGTGATCAATGAAACTCCACATATTATCGTCTGCATTTAGTAATTCCATAATAGCCATGACACCATGTTCTTTCGCCAATTTTTGTTTAGTACGTCGTAATCCAAAGGCAGCTCTTGTGTCTTTGGTTTCAGCACTTCCAGCTTTTACTACAATAATTTTACCTTTTACGTCTTTGCCTTTATAATCATCAGCTAATCCATAATTTAAAAAGATAGCATCTTGGTTTGAAGACATTGAAGCAGCATTTATAAACGCATAGTTAGTAATTGCTTGGTTATTAATTTCTATGGATGCATCATTTGGAGGAGACACACGTTTTAGTTTTACCTTTTGATAGTAAGTTCCTGTTTTTGGGTTTGGCTTTACGCCATAACGACGAAATGAATTAGCCAAATAGGAAGCTGCTATTTTGAGTTCAGGTGAGCCTGTTGCTCGACCTTTTAATACATCGTCTGCTAGAAAGTAGATATGACCTTCAATATCTGATTTGTTAATTGTTTCTTTTACTTTTTCAATTTCGGTTTGTGCTGATAATGTAAAAACGCTACAAAGCGTCAGCAATACTGCTAATTTTTTCATTTTTATAATTGATTTACGTGTTATATTAATTTTGTTTTATTCTCCCATTTTGCCATCGCCATCAATGTCCTGAACCAAATGCGTTTCAAGCGCGACTAAGGTTTTACGCAACAGTGTTCGTGTTGCTGCTAATTCTTGTTCAAGTAGCTCAACTCTGTCTTCCAAGCTGTTGGCTTTTTCTTCTTGTTTTTGTAATTCGTCTTGTTGGATTAAATCCCAAAAAATTCCCATAATTTCTATTGTTTTTGGTTACTATTATTTATTGTCTTGATTGTAATTCTGTATCTATGTCACTAATTAATTTATCCATTGATTTCATAACGTCTCTAAAAAATTCAAAACCTCTTTTGCGTTGTCTAATAATCATGCTTAATATATTCTTGAATTCTTCATTTTGCTTTAAGCTCTCAAAGTCATTAGGTCTTGAAAGAAATAGAGATTGGTCATGTAAACGTCTCATATGTTTTGCAAAAAAAGGAGTTACGACATCTGCCATAAGTCCAACTTCACTTTCTTCATAATCTTTTTCAATTATTACAAACTCTATTTCATACATATTTACAATGGCATTTTTAAGAGCTTCATTTGAAATGAGGTCTAAACCTTTTGTTTGTAATGAATTATATGCAGTATTTATTATATATGAACTAGACCAAAAGGTTAACCTTCCAAAACTTGTATCAAGTTCACGATTATAAGGTAGGTTATTTTTAATATAGGTTTCAATTTTTTGATAATGAGCTAGGTCTTCGTGATTACGAATGGTGTCACTTTTAAAATTAATTAAATTAGATTCTAAATTGGTTTTTATATCAAAAAGCAGTTTCAATTCTTCATGTTGCAGTTTTCTGTTTTCATTCCAATTATTAATACTTAATGCAATGAGAATACCAATAACAACGAGTATAATTTCACCAATAGCGTATTTAAAGTACTTGCCTGTTTTATTTTGATTCATGAGATCGTAACGTATTTTTCTAAAAAATTTAATCATATTTTTAGTTTCTAATTTTTCCGCAAGCGGCTATCTCTACCAAATATCCACTGGACATTTGATTTTGCATTGGCAAAATATTGTTTCGATAACTAAAGAATTTAATCATTAGTGTTGCATTTTATGATTAAAGCAGATTCTATATTTTTTATTGCTGTTTCTAACGTATTATAATGATACAAGTTACGAGAATTAGTCCCTAAATAAGCTAGTGCATCATTTATCATTGAAGTTTTTATGGTTTCGTTAAATTTTGATAACGCTTTTAATTTTGAGACATCAACCAAGGTGGTGTCAAACCCATCTTGATCTTCAATAAGATAAACCCAACCTGTACTTAAACGATCATTGTTACTTTTAAATCGCTCACCAACAGCTGCGTAATTATCATTAATTACATTCATTATACCTTGTGCGTTGGAGTAGTAATTACTTAACTTATTTTTAATAACATCATCTTTAATAATTTTTAAACTACCACTAGATTTTAAATCTTCAAAGGCGGTTTTTGTAGGTTCAAGATTAGCATTTATACTTTGTACTGACAATTTCATATCATTGGCCAAATCCGCTAAATCAACATTATCATTTTGTAGGTTTTGCAAAAGTTTATTAGAATGATGTAATCGTAATTTAGCCACCTCTCTTTGTTCGTTTAACATCTCATGGTCTTGCCGAACATCATCCAGAAACTTACAGTAATAATCACGTTCTTCTATGTTGTTTATACGACTCTGGTTCCAATTATTAATACTAAGTGCAATGAGAATGCCAATAACAACGAGCACTATTTCGCCAATGGCGTATTTAAAGTATTTGCCTGTTTTTCCTGTTTCCATGAGGTTGTATCGTATATGTCGAAAGAATTTAATCATTAGATATATTGTTATCGATTAGTGAAATAACTTTTAAGCTATTTGCCTTTATTCTTAGTAAGTTAATAGAATACCAGTATTTTTCTTCAGTAAAATTCACCAAATCATTAAATATTTTTTTGTTCTTGGCACGCTTTAAATCGGTGTAAGTCCATTGCTGTTTTTCCATAGAATATGCCCAAGATAACTTTGCCTCTAAACTTTTTAATGCCTCATAACTACTTGCGATTCGTTGATGGTTTTCATTATAAATTTGTTGAATTTCCTCAAATAATTCTTTGTTTTTTATTAATGTTGTTTTGCCATCAGCTATAAGTGAATTATAAGTGCCGTTTATAGGTCTAAACGATGTGGATCGATAAAATACATGTTCAAAATTTAATGTGTCAGGCTTACCAAAAAATTGAGTAAAATTTTTGGCATTATAAAATTGTTTTTTGTGAAAAACGGAATCAATACTACTTATAACACTAAAAGATTCCTTATTTATTTGCAATACACTATCAACAAGAATGATATCTTTTTTAAGGTCATCGCTAATCCCTTTTAGGAATTGAATTCCCATTTTATGATCTTTTCGGTTTTCATTCCAATTATTTATACTAAGTGCGATAAGAATACCAATAACTACAAGGACTATTTCGCCAATAGCGTATTTAAAGTATTTGGTAGTCTTGTTTTGATTCATGAGATCGTATCGTATTTTTCTAAAGAATTTAATCATGGTTTAATGTAATTGTTAATTGCAGAAACCAAAGTGTTCATGGCCTTTATGGTTTTTTGATATTGCACTACATGGTTGCTTTGTAGTGTTATTAAGCGATAATCCACAATATTGTGAAAATAGGTATCTCTCCAAACAGTCTCAAAATTGTTGGGAGTCGCATATTTTGAGAACGAGAGGTTTTTAAAGTTACTTAGGTAATAAGGCCTGTTTACATCGTTAATGGACATTTCCAGTTCATTGATCCAATTTAGTTGCTCATAATTATTTTCAAAAAGCTGTACAATTTGCAATCTAATATCTTCATCCTTGATAAGTTTTAGTCCTGCTGATTTTAAATCCTCATAAAACGCACTATTAAGTTTAAGTATTCGCACGCCATAAATTACACCAAATAAGGTGTCTAATTCTTTACTATATTCGTAGTCATTTTTTTTTATAAGCGATTGCAAATAGTTGATGTCCAACAACGACTTGTTCACTTTTTCTTGTTGAGCAGTGATAAGGTCTAAATCTATCAATATACCTTTTCGCAATTCGGTAAGTGTGCGTTTTTCAAGTTGCTTTTCCACTCTAGCACTATTCCAATCGGATATTGCCAAAGCCAATAAGATGCCAATTAGAACCAAAAATATTTCACCTATGGCGTAAAGCAGGTATTTACTGAATTTATTTTCAGAAACAAGTCGTAGTCTAATACGACGAAAGAATTTAATCATGTACTTACATTAGGTTGTAAGTAGTTTTAAGTAAACGCGTAGTTTGGTTGGTTATAGCATTTAAAGTTAAACAATTTTATCCATCCTTTTATATATACTATTTTTGCATTATGAATGTAGCGTTAACAGAACAAGAATTACATAACCTAGCCATGAATCATGTTGGTAAAGACCTAGAGAATAGAGGGTTTGAGTTTGTTGCTATAAATAGTAAGCTAAAAAAACATCCTCAGTTTGTGTGTATTGATAAAACAAATCAGTACTTTTTTGTAATTGTTTGTGCCGTGAAACTTCCAGAAAACCCAAATAATTACGATGTTGTTTGGATGGAAACCTTTAAAAACCATGCACGAGAACAAGATGCTAAAGTGCTTTACGCTGGTGTTGGATTGGGGAATCCAGATGGTGAAGAATTACCAATTTACTTGGATAAAGAATACCTTATTGAGTATAATGGCATTCAGATTATTGAAACTAATTATAACTAATATGAGACATTATGTTTTTATATTTTTTGCTTTAATCACTCTAGTTTCATGCAAAGATAGAGAGCCTAAAAACACGAAGCTTTCTGGTCAGGTTTTTGGTACATCATATAGTGTTATTTATGATAGTGATATAAACTACGAAAAACAATTTGATAGTTTGTTTTATGTCATTAATACATCAATGTCAACCTATATTCAAGATTCTGATATTTCAAAATTAAATCGCAATGAAGTGGTTGAGGTTGATGAGCATTTTGTCAAGGTTTTTAAAACTTCTAAAGCAATATTTAAGTATACTGATGGAGCGTTTGATCCAACTATTGGAGCCGTTGTAAATGCTTGGGATTTTGGACCTGAAGGAAAAATTGTAGCACTAGATAGCTTAAAAATTGACAGTTTGATGTTGTTTGTAGGATTCAATAAAGTAAAACAACGTGGCAATACAATTTTAAAAGAAAAATTAAATACGTATTTAGATTTCAATGCTATTGCCAAAGGCTATGCAGTAGATGTTATTGGTGAATTTTTAGAAGCCGAACAAGTTTATGATTACTTAGTGGAAATAGGAGGAGAGATACGCGTTAAAGGTATAAATAGAGAAAAAAACGTAGCTTGGATAGTTGGCATTGATGAACCAAATTTTGATGGTTCACAGTCTGTAATTAGAACTGTTAATTTGGAAGATGAAGCCATGGCAACTTCTGGAACTTACCGCAAATTTAGGCTTGATGAAAATGGGAATAGATTTGCACATATTATAGATACAAAAACGGGATATCCTAGTCAAACAAATATACTTAGCGCCTCAGTAATAGCAAATGATTGTATGACTGCTGATGCATTTGCCACAGCCTTTCAAGCCATGGGAATTGAAAAGGTTACTACATTTTTAGAAACGCATCCTGAACTTAAAGTATTCTTTGTTTTTGAAAATGATAACAATGAATTAGAGACTTTATCTTTAAATGGTTTTCCAGAAGAATAATTTGTATTGTCATTGCGAAGCAAATAATAAATTTGCTGTGGCAATCTGTTCTTTACAGTGAGATTGCCACGTCGTTTCTCTCCTCGCAATGACGCTTACTTTGTAACTACAGGTATTATCTCGCCTTCAGCCAGACAATATTTTAAAGTATCTTCTTTGCTCAATTTTGAAGTATAATCTACTTCTTCAACTTTAAAGCCAATAGTTCGAAGCTTATCAAAATAATCTCGTCCATAAATACGAACATGGTCATACTGACCAAATATTTTTGCACGCTCTTTTTTATCAGTAATGGTATCGTCTTCAAAAGTTTTTTTTCTATTTAAATCCTGCGGAATTTGAAACACACCAAAACCTCCTGGTTTTAAAACACGATACAATTCTTGCATAGCTTTAGTGTCATCAGGAATATGCTCTAACACATGATTACACAGAATAACATCATAACTATTAGTTTCAAAAGGAAGGTCGCATATATCTGCTTTTACATCTGCCAAAGGAGAATTCAAATCTGTAGTAATATAATCTAAGTTTGACATTTCTCTAAAGCGTTTGTAAAATGCTTGCTCTGGTGCAAAATGCAAAACTTTCTTTTTTGCTGTAAAAAAATCGGTTTCGTTTTTAAGATACAACCATAATAAGCGGTGACGTTCTAGACTTAATGTTGAAGGTGAGAGAACATTATTTCTTTGTTTACCATAACCATATGGCAAAAAGATTTTAAAGCTTTTATTATCAATTGGATCTGTAAATGTTTTTCCTTTTAGAAAGAATGCTAAAATTGGTCTAACAACATAACTTAACCTAATGAGTAAAGGTCTAGGTATAAGGTTTATTATTATTTTGAAGAGTTTTTTCATTAGTTATTACACTGAGATGCACAAAGTTTCACAGAGACTCACAGAGAAAAATTAATTATAGATTCACTGAGGTGTATTTATAAATCGTTTAATTCCGTTTTTTAAAGTTTGGTGTGAAAATTAATTAATAATCCCAAAGGATACTTACCTAATTTCATATAGGTCAATATTTGGGCAGAATGAACATCTGTAAATGTTTCAACAGTTTTTAATTCTAGGACGAGCTTATTCTCAACCAATAAATCAATTCTATAACCATGGTCCAATTTAACATCTTTATAAACAATTGGAAGAACAATCTCTTTCTTTACATTTAAACCTAAAGTTTCTAACTTAAATAACAAACATTCCAGATAAGCAGATTCTATTAAAACAGGGCCTAAAGCACGATGCACATTTATGGCTGCTCCAATAATCTTTTCAGTCAACTTATTATCCATAATTCTCTGCGTATCTCAGTGTATTTCTCTTCGAAACTCCTTGTAATAACTTAAAGCACTAACGCCTTTTGTCTGAACTCGTCTTCCTCATTACTTTCAATTCCTAAAGCTTCGTATATATAGGCAAAAGTTGAAAGTATTTCAGGTTTACCATCAACAATGGCAACATCATGTTCAAAATGTGCACTTGGCTTTTTGTCTAAAGTGGTTATGGTCCAACCATCACGATGTTGTTTAATGCGTTGAGTTCCTAAATTTATCATTGGCTCAATAGCTACAACCATACCCTCAATGAATTTTTTTCCACGACCTCTTCGTCCATAATTTGGCATTTCAGGGTCTTCATGCATTTTTCTTCCTAATCCATGACCAACCAATTCTCTAACTACACCATAACCATGAGCTTCACAATACTGCTGAATGGCATATCCAACATCACCAACTCGATTGCCTACTTTTAATTCTCTGATGCCAACGTAAAGAGATTCTTTTGTAATCTGAAGTAATTTTTCTGTTTCAGGATCAATCTCACCAACAGCAAATGTATAGGCATGATCACCATAAAAACCATTTTTCATAGCACCACAATCAATAGAGATTATGTCACCTTCAATTAATGGCGTATTATTAGGGATACCATGAACCACTTGTTCATTAGGACTCATGCAAAGTGTATTTGGGAAATCATACAAGCCTAAAAATCCTGGAATTGCTCCTTGGTCGCGTATACATTCTTCAGCAATTTTATCTAATTGCAATGTAGTAATCCCTGGTTTTACATCTTTCGCTATTTTACCTAAAGTTCTAGAAACCACCAATGCGCTTTCACGCATTAATTCAATTTCTTCTTTGGTTTTTACTATTATCATATTCAAAAAAATAATGGCAAAGATACTTAAAATAAAATTTTAAAATAGTTAGCATAAATATGACTTTTGACAGTGTTTAAAAAGGATTTAATCTATAATTTTGTACCATAAATTTAAGTAACATGTATAAAGCAATCAGTGCAGAAGATGCGGTAAAGGTTATAAAATCTGGCGATAGAGTTTATTTGCAAGCAGCAGCAGCTGTGCCTCAAGTATTAGTAAAGGCCATGACAGCAAGACATGAGGAATTGCGTAATGTTGAGGTTTGCCACCTGCATGTAGAAGGAGAAACACCTTATGCAAATCCTGAATTAAGAGAAAGTTTCCATGTCAATTCCTTTTTTATTGGAAAAAATGTAAGACATACGTTAAAAGCAGGCAATGGGTCATATACACCAGTTTTTTTAAGTGAACTTCCTTTATTGTTTAAACGAAATATTGTAGACATAGACGTTGCAATGATTCATGTATCAATTCCAGACAAACACGGTTATTGTTCGTTGGGAGTTTCTGTTGAAGCAACGTTAGCAGCAATTGAAAATGCTACTTATGTGATAGCTCAAGTAAATAAACAAATGCCACGAACACATGGAGATGGTATTATTCATGTGTCTGAAATTGATGCTTTTGTTGAATGTGATATACCATTACCAACGATGAGTTTTGGAGAGCCTTCTGAGACAGAGAATAAAATTGCCGATTATATTGCAGAACTTATTGACGATGAAAGCACTTTGCAAATGGGAATTGGGAATATTCCAAACGCAGTGCTGTCTAAGCTAACAAATCATAAGAATTTAGGTTTGCATACTGAGATGTTTTCTGATGGTGTGATTGATTTAATTTTAAATGATGTTATTACTGGTGATTATAAGTCTATTAATCCTGGTCGCGCACTTGCTACATTTTTAATGGGTTCAAAGCGATTATATGATTATGTTGATGATAATCCTTATATAGAAATGCGAGCATCTGATTATGTAAATGATGTTTCAATAATAAAACAAAACAAGAAAATGGTTGCTATAAATTCAGCTATTGAGGTAGATGTTACAGGACAGGTTTGTGCAGATTCAATTGGTGCTAAAATATATTCAGGTGTAGGAGGTCAGATAGATTTTATAAGAGCAGCATCGTTGAGTGAAGGAGGTAAAGCTATAATAGCCTTACCATCAATCACAAACAAAGGTATTAGCAGAATTGTACCATCTTTAAAGCCTGGAGCAGGTGTTGTAACAACACGTTCTCATGTTCATTATGTGGTAACAGAGTATGGTGTTGTAAATTTATATGGTAAAACAATAAAGCAACGTGTAAAAGCATTAACTGAAATTGCGCATCCAGATTTTAGAGAGCAAATAGAACGAGATTACTTTAATTTGATACGTTAATTATTAACGAAATAAACCAAAAAATCCTTTTTTTCGTTGATTTGGTTTTATGTGAGGCTTGGCGTCCGTAAGCATCTGGTAAATTTCTCCCCAACCTAATACGCCTCCAATATTTCGATCGTCAATAAAAAGGTCAGCGTGAATTTTTCTACTTTTTGTATAATCAAATTGTTCTTCCGGAAAGCTTTTATTTACTGCATAAAATTCAATACCATTTTTTTTGCAAAACTCTACAGCTTCATCCAATCGTACACCACTTCTGTAAGTCCATAAGATAAGTCTATGTCCATCTTGTTGTAGTTTTTGAAGTGTTTCAAATGCAAAAATTCTAGGTTTACCAATTTTAGGATAAGCATCCTCCACAATGGTTCCATCAAAATCTATAGCAAGAGTAAGTCTGTTATAAATATCCATATAATGCGGAAAGTTACATTAAATTAGTGAATTTTGACACATAGCTTCGGGTTTTTCAATCCCGATAAGTTTTAAAATAGTTGGTGCTAAATCACCTAAAACGCCATCATTTATGTGTTTTAAATCCTTATCAATAAGAATGATAGGTACAGGATTTGTAGTATGTGCTGTGTGTGGTGTGCCATCAGGATTTACCATAGTTTCACAATTTCCATGGTCTGCAATTAAAAGTGTTGTATAGTTATTTTTCAATGCTGAATCAATAACTTCTTCTACACATTTATCAACAGCCTCACAGGCTTTAATTGCTGCTTCCATAACGCCTGTATGACCAACCATGTCACCATTAGCAAAATTTAAACAAACAAAATCAACCTCCCCTTTTTCTAATTCAGGAATAAGGGCATCTTTTAATTCATAGGCACTCATTTCTGGTTTAAGGTCATAAGTAGCTACTTTAGGAGAGTTTCTTAAAATCCGAGTCTCACCTTCAAAAGGTTCTTCACGACCACCTGAAAAGAAAAATGTTACGTGTGGATATTTTTCAGTTTCAGCAATTCTAATTTGCTTTTTATGATGCTTTTCTAAAACTTCCCCTAGAGTATCTTTCAGATTATCTTTGTTAAATATAACATTGATGCCTTTAAAAGTTTCGTCATAATTTGTAAATGTTACATAATGTAAGTTTAGTTTATGCATATTGTACTCATGGAAATTCTTCTGAGTTAAGGCCTGAGTCAATTGTCTTCCTCTATCTGTTCTGAAATTAAAAAATATAACAACGTCATCTTTTTGAATAGTAGTTACAGGCTTACCATTTTCATCTACATTAATGATGGGTTTTAAAAATTCATCAGTAATATCATTATCATAGCTTTTTTGAATTGACTTGGTAATATCGTTTGATAATTCTCCTTGACCATTCACTAAGGTATCATAAGCTATTTTTATACGTTCCCAGCGTTTGTCTCTATCCATTGAATAATAACGTCCTATAACCGAAGCTAGTTTTCCAGATGTTTTCTTTAAATGCACTTCAAGTTCCGTAATGAAGCCATAACCAGATTTTGGATCTACATCACGACCATCAGTAAAAGCATGTACAAAAACATTTGATAAACCATATTCATTAGCAGCATCTAATAGTCCAAATAGGTGATTAATGTGTGAATGCACTCCACCATCACTAACAAGACCTAATAAGTGAACATTTTTATTATTTACCTTTGCGTAATCGAAAGCGTCAATGAGTACTTTTTCTTGTGCTAAAGTTTTATTTTTTACAGCAAGGTTAATTTTTACTAAATCCTGATATACAATTCTGCCAGCTCCAAGATTCATGTGCCCAACTTCACTATTTCCCATTTGACCTTCAGGTAAACCAACATTTAGGCCATCTGTTCTTAAACTTGCATTAGCATATTTATTATAAAGAGAATCAATAAATGGTGTACTTGCATTGTCAATAGCTGAAATTTTTGGATCAGGAGATGTTCCCCAACCATCTAAAATCATCAAGATTACTTTTTTATTCATGTGATAAAATTATACACAAAGATAAAAACAAAATCCTGCATCTAGGCAGGATTTTTTTATCAATATAAGAATTTATTTATGCTACAAATCTTTATATTTTTCCATGGCTTCCTTTATTTTTCCAACACGGTTTTCTGGATCGGGATGTGTGCTCATACGTTCAGGAGTTCTGTTTGGTCCTGCAGCAGCTTTTAATATTTCCATAACACCAATCATTGCTTCAGGGTTATAATCTGATTTAATCATAAACTTTACACCAAGATCATCACTTTGTAATTCATCATCTCTACCATAGCTCATATTTAGCATTTGAGCAATGGCTGCTGCTCCTTGAGCTGTGCTTGGATCAATACCAACAGCTACACCATTTAAAATGCCTTGCATTAATCCTTGATTTGCCATACGCTCAGCAGAATGCCTACCAACAACATGACCAATTTCATGACCTAAAACACCAGCTAATTGATCCTCGTTTTCCAATTTTGAAAATAAGGCATAAGTAATAAAAATTTGACCACCTGGAAGCGCAAAAGCGTTGATGGTTTTTTGATCAGCAAGCAAATGAAACTCATACTTATAGCCAGTTTGTCTAGCAATACTATTGTTTACCAATCGGTTACCAACTTGATCAACAAATGTTTGGTAGTTTTCATTTTGATATAATCCACCATGCTGTTGTGCCATTTGTGGTGCAGCCTGTAAACCCATGGCTATTTCTTGTGCTTCATCAAGTGCGATATGTTGTTTTTCTCCTGTATACGGATTTACTTCGGCACTTGAACAATATTTTATTACGGCAAACAAAATAATTCCAGCACCAATGAGTAATTTTACTTTGTTATTTCCTCTTCTCATGGTGACTATGTTAATAGTATTTTTAAAAATACGAAAGTTTATGTTATGGTTCAAAATTTTGACACCAGAGTAAGCTGAAAGTCACAGTTTAATAAAACTTAATTAAAATTATATTTTTTTTCTTGAAATTTCACTTTAATTATATTTGTACCATAATTGCGGGAGTAACTCAGTTGGTAGAGCGTCATCCTTCCAAGCTGAATGTCGCCAGTTCTAACCTGGTTTCTCGCTCAAAGGCTTCACTTACTGTGAGGCTTTTTTATTTAAGATAGTTAAGGCTGGAATTGGAGTCTAATTCATAAGGGGTTTTATCATATTCAAATATTCTAGCTGAAAGAGGTCCTTTTAACATAATGTCATTATCAATTATTCTTAAATAGCTTCCTTCCCTTAACCCAATAACTGGTTGTGTATTGAACTTGTGAAATTCTTGAATTCTTGTTTCACGAGTTTCTCCCATATGTTTGCTGGTTGGATCTTGATCTAAATAGTGCGGATTTATATTAAAAGGAATTAAGGCTAATGCGTTAAAACTAGGAGGATATACTATTGGCATATCATTGGTAGTGTTCATTGTCAAGCCACAAATATTGCTTCCTGCACTTGTTCCTAAATAAGGTGTTCTAGAGAAAACGGCTTCCTGTAAAGGCTTAATTAAGTTGTTTTTATAAAGCTTATTCACTAACACAAATGTGTTGCCACCTCCAATAAAAATTCCTTTAGAATTTTCAATTGCTTTAATAGGGTTATTAAATTCATGCAAACCTTTAGTGGATTTTCCAATTTTTTCAAATACAGATTTTACTTTTTCTGTATAACTGTCATGAGAAATCCCTCCAGGCCTTGCATAAGGCACAAAAATGATGTCATCAGTTTGTTTAAATAATATTTTTAAGTCATCCAGCAAATATTCTAAGAAACCACTTCCATGAACAGTTGAGGTGCTTGCAATAATTAGATTTTTCAATATAATAGAGTTTTAACAATTAACTTTGGTTTAATACCAAACCTTTTTTGTAAATTTAGTTAAATGAATGATTTAACAAAAGTTTAATTATCGTTCACATTTTTAATGAATAGTAATAACTTTCTTTATGCAACAATTTAATTACATGATAAAACCAACCAACCAAATATTAAAAACAGTATTCCTAATAGCCTTTATTGGGTTTAATATTATTAATGTGAATGCTCAAGATGTTGAACGAATTGAAGTTTTTGGGAGAATAATTGTTGACTCACCAGATCTTGAAGGGGTTACAATATTTAATACAACTTCAAATAGAGGAACCATAACTGATATTGAAGGAAAGTTTAATATTTTAGTTACACTAAATGATAAGCTTAATATTTCCGCTTTGCAGTTTGAAAATTTTGAAGTTGTTATAAATCAAGACATTATAAATTCTAAAGAATTAACGGTTGTTCTTGTTGAAGAAATAAATAAGTTGCCAGAAGTTATTATTTTGCCTTATGGACTAACTGGAAATGTTTCTGTAGACGTTGCTAGAGCTAAAACCGTAAACCCAAATTTAGATGCTTTGTATTTTGGATTAGATAATCTGGATAAATTTGATTTTACTGATGATTACCTGTCTGGAGTGCGAAACACTGCAATGTCAGATAATACATTGTATTATACAGCTGATGCTGTAAAAATAATTGGCCTTCTTGTAAAACCACTATTCAATTCAAAAAAGAAAAATCAAGGAGACGAGTTAGCTTCGGATAGAGATATTGTTGAAAAATATTCTCCAGAATATTTAATGAGTAAGCTCAATATTCCGAAAAATAAAATGATGGAATTCATATATTTTGTAGAAGATTCAGGGTTAGATAAAACGTTGTTGGAAGATGGGAGTGAGCTACAATTTTTAGAACATATCATTAAAAAAAGTAAAGAGTTCCAAGCAAACAAGAATGGGAAGGATTAGGTGTTTTGTTTATTTTTTAATTGCCTATTCAACTCTTATATGTTCTGCACAATCTGTTGATATTCAAGGTCAAGTATTTGGTAATTCTGATATTGAAGGTATTCACGTTATTAATAAAACCTCTAATAAGTTTGCAACTACAACAGTTTCAGGTGATTTTTTTATTAATGCAAAATTGAATGACACTATTGTGTTTTCATCTGTGCAGTATAAGTTAATAGCAGTTCGTGTTACTTCCGAAATAATTACCCAAAAAAGGATGACCATATTATTAGAAGAGCAAGTTAATGCACTTCCACAAGTAACAGTTGGTAAAGTGCTTTCTGGTGACCTTGAGTATGATGTAAAAAATACTAAAGTTGACAAACCACTTGATTTTTATGATGTTGGAATTCCTGGTTATACAGGGAAACCTAAAACTCAAAGTGAACGACGTCTACATGAGGCAGATGCTGGAAAAATGATACCTAGTGTTGGTTTTGGTTTTAGTTTAAATTTTCATAAGCTCCTGAACGCTATAACTGGACGAACTAAAATGCTTAAAGAGCGTGTTCGGTTGGAAGCGAATGAGGTACTTATGTATAAGATAAAGTCTGAATTATCAGAAGAATTTTTTAAGACAAATCCCTTGGGCGAAAACTTAATAATTGAATTTTTCTATTTTTGTTCGGAGGATGAAACTTTTGAAGCAAGATGCAAAGATAAAAGTGAAATTGAAATTTATGAATTTTTAGAAGAAAAATATATTGAATTCAAAGAAAATTTGGATGAATCAAAAGATTAATAAATCACTTATTTATTAACATATTATAAGATGAAATCTTAAGACAAATTAATAAATTTGTTTTATCGTTCAAACATTAGCTATGAAAGCTGTAAAGATTCTATTTCTCACATTATTATTTTCGTTAATATCATTTGCTCCAATTCATAAGTTTTACGTAAGTGTATCACAGATTGAGTACGTTTCTGAAAAACAATCTGTTCAAATCATTATGCGAATATTTATTGAGGATCTTGAGAATCTTTTGCGCAAACGATATGATTCAGAAATCACACTAAACGAGTCCGAGAAAGAAAGTCAAATAAATGAATATATCAATCAGTACTTGTCAAGTAAAGTACTTTTTGAGATTAATAATGAGTTGAAAAAATTTAACTTCTTAGGAAAGGAATATGAAGATGATATTGTGTTTTGTTATTTGGAAATAGAAAATGTTTCAAAAATTAAGGACTTTAAAATTACCAATAACTTGTTTTTTGATGTTTTTGATGAGCAACAAAATATAATTAAAACAAATATAAACTCAGAAAAGGAGAGTTTTGTTTTAACGTCTCAGAAGAATAAAGCAGAGGTGCATTTTAAACCTTAACTATCATATTAATATAAGATATACAACCAACCATTAATTATGAAAAAACTTATACATTATTGCTTAGCTATTCTATTTATTTCAGCTGGACTTTCAGCTCAAGAAATAGTTAAGCCAGAACGGCAATCTGGACATAAAAACGAAAACAAATTCAAAGAATTATATGATGAATTTGCAACACCAAATATGTTTAGAACTGGTTCTGGAGCTCCTGGACCTGGATATTACCAGCAACAAGCAGATTATAAAATGGATATCGAGTTAGATGATGTGAATAGTAAATTGTCTGGATATGAAACAATAACCTACACAAATAATTCTCCTGATGAATTAAAATATTTATGGGTGCAATTGGATCAGAATATGAGAGCGCCAGATTCAAAAACTCCTTTAATTGAGAGTACGTTTACAGAGCAAGCTCAAAGTCCATCAGATTTTGTAAAGAAATATATGAAAGATCAATTGGAAAGAGGTTTTCATATTGAAAAAGTTACAGATACAAATGGTAAATCATTACCTCACATGATAAATGGGACTATGATGCGTGTTGAACTTCCGAAATCTATGAATACAGGAGGTAAATTTTCATTCAATGTACAATGGTGGTATAATATTAATAATCACGTTGAAGAAGGAGGACGTTCTGGTTTTGAGTATTTTTCAGATACTGACAATAAAATATATGTTATGGCACAATTCTATCCTAGAATGGCTGTATATAATGATGTTGAAGGTTGGCAAAATGCTCAGTTTTTTGGTCGTGATGAGTTTGCATTACCATTTGGAAATTATGAAGTGAATATAACAGTTCCAGCTGATCATGTTTTAGATGGTACTGGACGTCTTATGAATAGAAAGGAAGTTTTTACAAAACAGATGATGACTCGCTTTGAGAAAGCTAAAAAATCATATGATGAGCCAGTTGTTATTGTAACTCAAGCAGAAGCAGAAGCTGCCGAAAAATTAAAGTCTACAAAAGCAAAGACATGGAAATTTTATGCTGAAAATGTACGTGATTTTGGCTGGGCATCATCTCGAAAGTTTATTTGGGATATGATGGCTGTTAAAATTGGAGATAAAGATGTGATGGCTGTGTCACTTTATCCTCCTGAAGCAAATCCACTTTGGGGAGATTGGTCGTCAAAAACTGTTGCAAGTACATTAATTTCTTATTCAAGAATGACCTTTGATTATCCATATCATAAAGCTATTTCAGCAAGTGCGCCAATGGGAATGGAGTATCCAATGATTTGCTATAATTTTGGTCGTCCAGATAAAAATGGAACAATTTCTAAAAGAACTAGATACGGAATGATGGGAGTAATTATTCATGAAGTAGGCCATAACTTCTTTCCGATGATTGTAAACAGTGATGAACGTCAATGGACATGGATGGATGAAGGTTTGAATACTTTTGTTCAATATGTTGCACAAGGAGATTTTGGTGCGAAATATCCAGATGCTTTAGCTCTTGGTGATACAGAATTTCCTTCTAGACGAGGACCAGCAAGTAAAATAGTGCCTTATATGTCCGGAAATCAAGATTACATTGCTCCAATTATGAGTAAAGGATTAAATACACATCAATTTGGTAACAATGCCTATGGAAAACCTGCAACTGCATTAAATATTTTACGTGAAACCATTATGGGACGAGAGTTATTTGATTATTCGTTTAGAGAGTATGCTCAACGTTGGAAATTTAAGCATCCAACGCCAGAAGATTTTTTTAGAACCATGGAAGATGCTTCGGCAATGGATTTAGATTGGTATTGGAGAGGATGGTTTTATACAACAGATTATACAGATATAGGGCTTAAAGATGTGAAACGTCTATACGTGTCTTCAAAACCAAATCAGGCAGCAATTAAAATTGCATTTGATGAAAAAAAGAGTATTGATGATTTAGAACCTATGGTTTATTTTGTAGAAGAAGGAAGTGATGAGTATAATACAAGTATGAAAAATAATGATCCATTACAGAATTCTACAACATTAAAAGAGTATTTAATGGATAATTTCACTGAAGAAGAACGTAAAACAATTGAATCTCCAAAGTACTTTTATAATATCACATTTGATAAGCCAGGAGGTTTGGTAATGCCTATTATAGTTGAGTATGTTTATGCAGATGGTTCAAAAGAACGTGTGACTTATCCTGCACAAATATGGAGACATAATGATAGAGAAGTATCAAAAGCCTTGGCTACACAAAAGGAAATAGTATCTATAAAAATTGATCCTGATTTAGAAACTGCTGATATAGACACTTCCAATAATGCTTGGCCAAAAGAAATTAAGCAAAGTAAATTTGAGCAATTTAAAAGTAAAAATTAACCCTATTTTTAGTTAAAGTTTATAATACCGACTTTTAAAAGTCGGTATTTTTTTAACCAATTTAAACTTACTTACTATATTTGTAACGTGATACAACCTATTTTTTTATTTATTAGTGGAGCCGAAATTGCAGTAGTTCTTTTTATTGTGGTTATGGTTTTTGGTGCAGATAAGATTCCTGAAATAGCACGCGGTCTTGGTAAAGGAATGCGCACACTAAAAGATGCCACTAATGATATAAAGCATGAAATAGCAAAGAGTGCTGATAAACATGGCATTGATACTGATGTTGCCAGCAGCATTAATGAAGAAATTGGAAAAGTTAAAGAAGGGCTTGAGGACTTTACGGGTTCTGTAAAGCGTAAATTATAATCTTACTTTTTTCGACTGATTGTTAGGCCATCTCTTATTGGAAGTATAACTGTTTCTACTCTTGAATCTTCTTTTAAAACCTTATTATATTCAATTAACGCAGGTGTTGAGGTATCTTCTTTTTTAAAGGTAGAATCGAGAACTTTTCCACTCCAAAGTACGTTGTCTGAAAGTATTATTCCTCCAACGTTTATGTTGTCAATAATGGCATGAAAATAATTAGTGTAGTTTTCCTTATCTGCATCAATAAACACTAAATCAAATGTTTTATCAAGTTTTGGAATGATATCTAAGGCATTCCCTAAGTGTTGATGAATTTGTGAGCCATACTCAGATTTATCAAAGTACTTGCGTTGAAAATCTATCAATTCTTCATTAACGTCAATAGTATGTAATTCTCCAGAATCTTGCATGCCTTCAACTAAACATAAAGCGGAATAACCTGTATAAGTACCTATTTCTAGTATATTTTCTGGATTTGCCAATTTTGAAATCATACTTAATACTCTGCCTTGATAGTGACCACTAAGCATGCGAGGTTGTAGTATTTTCTGATACGTTTCTCTATTGAGTTCTTGTAATAATTTTGGTTCAGATTGACTATGTGCAACTACATAATCGTCTATTTCTTTAGGTAAAAAATTCATGATATATGTCTGGTCGAGCGCAGTCGAGACCTATTTAAAAAGCAACATATGAAAAAGACCTCTCGACTGCGCTCGAGGTGACATTCTTAATCATTAGCCTAAAATTCGATTAACTAATTTTTGTTTTGAATCTTCATTGTCTCCACATAACCATTGTATCACATTATCTTCCCAAATGGCATCACGTTCGGCTTTAGTAATAATATCTTGTTCTATGGCTAAATCCAAAATTTTACCTGGGTAAGAAGATTGTTTTTCGCTCTCCATTTCACCTAAAGGATAAGGATCGTCTAATCCCATAAGTACTTGCTTAGAACCTTGATTTCTTATTAATAATTCAAGTCCTCCAGTATCATGGACTAAGGTGTCAAAAAAGATGTTTTTATGTCCAACAGCTTTTCTTGGATGGCTTTTACCTTCAAACAAATCTGGTCTGCCATCAAACCCTTGTATACGTCGTCCTAAATTTATTTGTGCCAATTGTCCACCATGTGCAAAACAAGTTCTCATGTTTGGGAATTTGTCTTGATAACCATTAAGCGTTAAGAAATGATAAGCATCTGCACATTGTGCTAACATCCAGATTAAATGAAAGCGCCAAGATGTGTTTTCTAATTTTATAAATTTTTCACCATCATAAGGATGGATTTCTACAGCAAGATTATACTTATTAGCCAGTTCAAAAATGGGTTCATTCTCTTCATCAAAAATGCAACGCCAAGTCCCAATAGTGTCCATATAGTGTGTTGGTAAGCACAATAATTGCATTCCTAATTCTTCAACACAACGTTCAATTTCCCAACATGCTCCTTTAACAAACCCAGGATGTACAACAAAACCACAGGTAAATTTGCTTGGGTTTTCTCTTTGCACCTTGGCATTAAAGTCGTTTTGAAAGCGCAATGCTTGCTTCATTTCTTCAACACGTAATCCATTGCCATAAAGCTGTGATAAGTTTAAAACAACAGCATGGTCAATTTTAAAGCGTTCCATCCATTGTAATTTCTCGTGTAGAAAAAAACTAGAATCTGTAATAGGACGATTCCAATCTTTTTGAAGCATAAATTTTCGATCTTTATCTACCCAAAATATTCCTTTGTCTTTCATAAACTGAGGAATTTCTTCAGGATAAGGAAGTAGGTGAGAGTGACCGTTTATTCTTAATTTGTGTTGTTTCATGATTACTTTCCGATAATGCAGAAATATTTTAATTTTAGTTGTTTTTTCGGTAATACATTCTTCACTTAGTTCAGAATTAAAAAATCAATCTATCAATTGAATTATGTAACATACGTTACTTTTTTTGCTATTTTTTCCATGATGTGATGACTATCGCCAAATTTACACAAGGAATCACAATGTGCTCTTAAATCTGATGTTAATATATACATTATTTCTAACTCACTATTTTGTATAGAGGGTCTGTTTAATTGCAGTTTAACTTCTTTTTCTCTCTTATCTGGAATAACAATGTACAGTTTGGATTCGTGCGAAGGTAACGAAAATGATAAATCGGTAAGGCGTAAAATACCTGAATAAATAGATGTACTTTTTTCTACTTCAAAGGCACAAACAATTCTATCTGTTCCTTTTTCAAACCAAATAAGGTCAATTAATTTGATGGTGTTTAAGGTGTCTTTAGCAACCCTAATACTTGGAAATTTATCAATGCCCATAAATGAAAATTTGTTTCCGTTATAGGTTTTAGAGCGATCGTTTGAAGCAGCGATTACATCGTAATTCAATGCTTTCCCAATTTTTAATAAATGATATTGCATCTCGGAATGTAACTGTTCTTCTTGTTTTTCTGTCTCTACTTTTTTATGCCTTTTTTGCAACTGCTTTAAAATCTTATCTCTTTCTTTTTCAGTCAATAAAGCTTCTTGTCCTGTTAACATATTTTTCTTGCCTATTTCAAATAGCAGACCACTAATGGCACCCAAATCTGTTGACAGACCTTGCTTGTATTTGCTGTTTTGCTGAAGTATGATTCCCCGCATCTTTAAATACTCTTTCCAAGAACCCAATTTTATTTTTTCGTTAAACAATGTATTGAAACCGTTGACTATTGCGGTGTTACAAGGCGGAAAAATAGTTGGGTGCAAAAAATACAAAATACTTGCCACAGCAGGTCCAAGTCCTTTTATGCGTCTGGAATCCAACTTAATGATTTCGGATAAAAGTGCATTTTCATTTGAGGTGTTTAAGCAATTTTCCAAAAACTGTCCAAAATATTGTTTGTGTGCCTGATTTTCGTAAATATCTGGAATCCTTAATTTGGGTTTCCAATAAAATGGATGTGAAGCTCCTTCAAATACTTGTTTTTGTTCTGTAATACAAGATAAGACAAATTCTAAAGAACTGTCTTTAAAATCGTTAGGAAATGTACCCTCTTTAATATCGGCAATTACCTGAATAACACCTCTTCTTATGGAGCGAAATGCTTTTAAACGTTCGTCATTGTTTAAAAACCAAGTGTGATACACCAAATCGGGATTGGCTTTGTATTGCTGAATTAAAGTTTTCATTTAATAGGCATAATGTTTATTAATAGTATTGGGCAAGTCAGGTTTTTAAAGGATTATAATTTCTTTGGTGGTTCCATTACAGTTCCACATTTTTTGCAGGTTCGTTTTTTTTCGTTGCCATAAAACTTATCAAAAATGACTGGCATATCGGTTTCAATATCATCCAATTTGAATTTTTTTCGGTACAATTGATTGTTGCATTTCTCGCAATACCATTCCAGAGCATCCTTCATCTTTTTTTTACGTGGATATTCTATAACAAGACCAATAGTGTTAGCTCCTCTTTGTGGCGAATGTGGCACTTTGGGAGGCAACACATAAATATCACCTTCGTTGATATGAACATCTTCAGGTTTGCCATTGTTCATTATTTTTAATACCATATCACCTTCAACTTGGTAAAAAAACTCAGGAGTTTCGTTATAGTGATAGTCTTTTCTGCTATTTGGACCACCAACAACCATGACAATGTAGGCACCGTTTTTCCAAACGACTTTATTGCCAACTGGAGGTTTTAAAAGGTGTCTGTTTTCGTCAATCCATGCTTTAAAATTTATTGGAGGATATAATTTGCTCATAGTAGTATTTTTTATGTCATTGGGAAACTTTTGAAAAAAATTGTGGCAATCTGCTTCTTTTTAATGAGATTACCACGTCACTTCGTTCCTCGTAATGACAGATAGTTTTTATTTGATATAAATATACAAAAGACCTTTCAGGTTTTTAAAGCCTGAAAGGTCTAATTTATAAAGATTTTGTTCGTCCACCATCAACAGGAAGGTTAATTCCGTTTATATATGCAGCACGTTCACTTGCCAAAAATGTTATGGCATCAGCCAATTCTTCAGGTTTTGCAAAACGTTTTGCAGGTACAGCATTTTTCATGGCGTTGGCAGCTTCTTCTTCAGAGTTTCCTGATTTAGCTGATTTATTTTTTATAATTTCTGTCAATCTTTCTGTTCCTGTCGCTCCAGGAAGCACATTGTTTACCGTAATTCCAAATTGACCAAGTTCATTGGCTAATGTTTTACTCCAATTGGCAACAGCACCTCTAATCGTGTTACTGACACCAAGTCCATCTAAGGGTTGCTTTACTGATGTGGAAATGACATTAATAATACGTCCATAACTTTCCCCTTTCATAAACGGAACAACCGCTTGAGCCAATACATGATTACATTTTAAATGCTGTGTAAAGGCAGCTTCAAATTCACTAATCTCTGCTGAAAAAACGGGCCCTCCTTTAGGTCCTCCAGTATTATTTACCAAAATGTGAAATCCATGATTATAAACTATATATTTTGATACTTTGCTTTTCAATTCATCTGGATTTGAAAAATCTGCAACAATATAATCATGTTGTCGTTGTTGAGGTAATTCTGCTAATGCTAATTTAAGTTTGTCTTCGTTTCTTGCAACAAGTGTTACTTGAACACCTTCTGCAGCCAATGCCATTGCTGTCGCTTTTCCAATTCCTGCTGTGCTTCCACAAACTAAAGCGTATTTGTTATTTAAGTCTAAATTCATTTTTTTAATATTTTATACAAACATTCTTAGCTTCAGTAAAAAAGCGCAAAGCTTCAAAACCACCTTCACGACCAACACCTGAATTTTTTACACCTCCAAAAGGCGTTCTTAAATCACGCATTAACCACGTGTTTACCCAAACTAAACCAACGTGCAATTGATTGGTCATTCTCATGGTGCGTTTTAAATCATTGGTCCAAAGTGTAGCTGATAAACCATAGTTTACTTTGTTTGCCATTTGCAATACTTCATCTTCTGTATTAAAAGGCATAATAGTCACGACTGGACCAAAAATTTCTTCTTGGTTAACACGGCATTCATCAGTTTGAACCTCTATGATGGTTGGTTCCATGTAATAGCCATTTTCATAACCTTCAATAGTTAATTGCTTACCACCATAAAGTACTTTACCACCTTCATCTTCTGCAATCTTCACATAGCTCAATACTTTTTCTAAATGTGGTTTTGAAACCAATGCTCCAATCTTAGTATCTGGAGCAGATGGATGTCCAACTTTTTGTTTGCTAATGACATGAACGAAATCTTTTTTAAACTGTTCATAAATAGAAGCCTCTACAAAAATGCGACTTCCACACAAACAAATTTGCCCTTGATTACCAAAAGAAGAACGTATGGTATTAATAAGCATATCTTCATAATCACAATCTGCGAAAATGATATTTGGATTTTTGCCACCTAATTCTAAAGATAATTTTTTGAACATTGGCGCAGCGACTTTGGCAATATTTGCTCCTGTAGCTGTTCCTCCTGTAAAGGAAATGGCTTTAATATCTGGATGTTCTACAATGGCTTGTCCTGTAGTTGTACCTAAACCATGAACGATGTTTAACACACCTTTTGGGAGACCTGCTTCTGTACAAATTTCACCTAATAAATA
>Ga0316205_10000311_pt1 | contig 101693 bp, 102 predicted proteins | sample 3monthpyrite_MG_FD_204941 | JGI IMG/M metagenome (GOLD analysis project Ga0316205, IMG submission 204941) | Microbial mat bacterial communities from mineral coupon in-situ incubated in ocean water Damariscotta River, Maine, United States -... | ecosystem: Environmental > Aquatic > Marine >... | reverse complement strand
ACGCGACAAAACTGGCCAGGTTGAGCACCGCTAGGGGCTTTATCTAAAATTATTTCAATAATGCCATTACGTGTTGAGGGATTCAGTGTTGGGTGAATGCGTAAAATTCGTCCCACAAATGTTTGGTTGGGTAAGGCATCAATGCGGACATCAACATTATCGCCTTCTTGTAATGAGCCAATCAGTAAATCAGACACCGCGACTTCAGTGATAAGCGTACTGGTGTCGATGAGTGTTAGCAAGTGTGTGTGGCGAGGGGCAACATCACCTATTTCAGCTAATCGTTCACTGATGATGCCGTCAATGGGCGCTGACAGCGATGTGAAACCAAGCCGTGTCGCAAGCAGGCGTTGCTCAGCTTCAGCAACATTAAGCACTGTTTTTGCCCGATTAACTTCATCTTCTGCAACAAGCCGCTTTTTACGTAGTTTTTGTAGCCGAGTAAGATCTTGTTCAGCCTGTCCTAGAGTAGCATGCGCTTTATCAAATTGAGCCCGAAGCAGATGGTCATCTATCTTGAGAAGTATGTCGCCTTTTTTAACGTGATCACCTTCATGAAATGGTAATGCAATCAGACTGCCTTCCTCTTGATTGAAGATGCGAATGGTTTTACGGGCTTTTAGTGTGCCAGTGCGTTCACTTTTATGCTGAATAGCTTCAAGTTTGGCGGTAGCGAGCTCAACGAGTTGAGCGGGGCGTTTAGAGCGGGCAGCTTTATCGCCATCAAGATTATCAGAGCAAGCAATTAGCATGACCGATAAGCTAATAATGAGGCTGATACGAAGAGCTACTTTTATCGCCAGAATGTGTTTTATCATCTTTAATTCCCTGAAACTTGTTATAAATCATATAGTAAAAACAATAGTTTGTAAGCAGTTTTAGCACCCAGAAAGGGTGTATTTTGCATGTTTTGCTATTAGTGATGGCGATGGGGTAGATTTAGGAATAGATTTTGAAGTTAAGTCGCTGTTTGCTACATTGTCGACTATATATAAGAAGAAAAGAAAGTAACTTTTGTTAGAAAATGCGGGAGACTGAAAGAATGTTAAAAGGACAATGGTTAAAGTCGCTACCTATAGCAAGTGTTGTTGCATTAGCGAGTTTGTTGTTAGGAAACGTAGCGAATGCCGCTGATGAAGGTGTTATCACTTTTGCAACAGCGCCCACACAGTCGTTAGCAGAAACCCAAAGAATTTATGGCCCGTTGGTAGACTATCTAGCAAAAACGACAGGTAAAGATATTCAATTAATCGCACCTAGAAACTTTCTTGAGTATTCAAGTAAAATGCGTAAAGGAAAATACGATATTATTTTTGATGGGCCACATTTTGTTAGTTGGCGCATGGAGAATATCAATCACCAGCCAATTGCACGATTGCCCGGTAAACTCGTCTTTGCAGCAATTGTGAAAGATGGTGGTGTTATCAATAATGTTAAGCAACTTGTCGGTAAGAAAGTATGTGCTGTAAATTCGCCAAACCTTGCAACATTAATGATTCTCGATTCTTTTCCCAACCCAGTAAGACAACCGGTTATTGTTTCCTCACGAAGTTTTAAAGATGCATTTGCTTGTTTAAAGGCAGGCAAAGGCCAGGCCGCATTTATACCACTTGGTTTCTGGAAAAAATTTAAGAAGGCGGGTAAGACAGATGGCTTGAGGGTTCTTTATACAACCAAGAAAAATCCACTGCCAACGCGAACATTTTCTATTTCAAAGCGCCTTGAACCCGCTACAATCAGCGCTATTCAAAAAGCATTGCTAAATACCGAAGGGCAGGAAGGTGCGGAACCATTACTAAAACGTTTTCGCAGAAAAAACTTTGTTGAAGCGACTAGTAAAGAGTTTGAGGGTCTGTCTCGATTATTACTTTCTGTTTGGGGTTTTCACGAATAGTCTTCACGGACAATTACTTTTAAAAGGCGTCTTAATAGACGCCTTTTTTAATGGTTTGTGAAATGATTAATGAGTTGAAAAACGAGCCAACAATTTAACCTAATAAAATTGAACGGCTATTGCATGCCAGTATGAGTGCTGCGGTAATCTTCTATTACACGTATTACCTGATCTGTAATGCTTTCTATCGATGCACGTTTGCAGATGTAATCTTTCGCACCAGCTAATGCGCAGGACTCACAAACACTGGTGTCGTCCACCCCTGTAAGCATGATAACCGTCGCTTCAGGATCAATGCTTATGATGCTACCGCTATAATTTCCTGTAGACTGCTAGAAGCTAGATCATCTTCAATGATCAATACAGAAACTTGTTTATCGTTCATCATCGTTAGCCTCTTGCATCAGGATAATACAACATTACAGTAAATCCTATTCACCAGTGGTAGACTAACGGAATTCAATAAGAATTACGTCTGGCCTAAAGTGGACAACTGATAACTTCACCTATACTCAGGAATGAGAAAAGCGTATTTGAGAGAGAGCAAACTATAGTAGGGTGGGACCATAGTTTGTAAACGGTCAAACTATGATCCCATACACAACAAAAACTTTTGAGCTTATATAATATGGTGGGCCTACTTGGACTCGAACCAAGGACCAAGGGATTATGAGTCCCCTGCTCTAACCAACTGAGCTATAGGCCCTAAAAAGAGTTAGTACCCTTTTTATCGGGTACATTGTAGCAAGTTTTTCTAAGACAAACATAAAAAAAAGCCTGTCATAAGACAGGCTTTTTTAGTGAGACTCAATATTTTCTGTATTACGAACCCGTTTGCTGGTCAAGGAAGCTGCGCAGTTGTTCTGAGCGGCTAGGGTGACGCAGTTTACGTAAGGCTTTGGCTTCGATTTGACGAATACGTTCGCGTGTTACATCGAACTGTTTACCAACTTCTTCGAGAGTGTGATCAGTATTCATATCGATACCGAAGCGCATGCGCAAGACTTTGGCTTCACGAGCAGTAAGGCTGCCAAGAATATCTTTAGTCGCTTCACGCAAGCCTTCAATAGTAGCTGAGTCGAGTGGTAGCACTGCAAGCGCATCTTCAATGAAGTCGCCAAGATGTGAATCTTCATCATCACCAATTGGTGTTTCCATTGAGATTGGCTCTTTAGCAATTTTCATGACCTTGCGCACTTTATCTTCAGGCATTTCCATGCGTTCAGATAATTCTTCCGGTGTTGGTTCACGACCCATTTCTTGTACCATTTGACGTGAGATACGAGAAAGTTTGTTAATGGTTTCGATCATGTGTACTGGAATACGAATTGTACGAGCTTGATCCGCAATAGAACGCGTAATCGCCTGACGAATCCACCAAGTCGCATAGGTAGAGAATTTGTAACCACGACGGTACTCAAATTTATCAACGGCTTTCATTAAGCCAATGTTGCCTTCTTGAATAAGATCGAGGAATTGTAAGCCACGGTTTGTGTATTTTTTCGCAATGGAGATAACCAAACGTAAGTTAGCTTCAACCATTTCTTTCTTGGCGCGGCGTGCTTTGGCATCACCAATCGACATTTTACGATTAATTTCTTTAATCAATCGAATCGTCATGTTGCATTCTTGTTCCATCGCAATCAGTTTATTTTGAGCGCGAAGAATTTCATCTTTGTATTCTTCAAGGACAGCTGAATAAGGCTTACCTGCATCGATATGTTTCGCTAACCATTCAGGATCAGTTTCGTTATCTGGGAAGCTGACAATAAAATCTTTACGAGGCATACGCGCTTTATTCACGCAGATATTCATCATGATTTTTTCTTGAGCACGGATGCGATTAACCATATCGCGAACTTGGCCGACTAAACGATCAATTTGTTTCTGAGTCAGTTTGAGTTCCATGAACATGTCAGAAAGCTGGCCACGCATTTTTGCGCACTTTTCATCGGTGCTACTGTGCTTGGCAACAGCGTTTAGGTAACGCTTGTATAGCTTGCGCATGGCAGCAAAGCGTTCTTTAGCTTCTTCTGGATCAGGACCGGTATCAACTTCTTCCTCTTCATCATCATCTTTTTTGTCCTGTGGTTGGACAGGTTTAGGAATGATGTCAGGGGCGTTAGGATCGATAAAGCCGGTGAGTACGTCAGTTAAACGGGCTTCTTCACGTTCAACGCGTTCATATTGTTCAATCAGTGTTGCGATGGTTTCACTGTAAGTGGCCATTGCGCTAAGCATGTGATTAGTACCGGCTTCAATACGCTTAGCGATACGAATTTCGCCTTCACGGGAAAGCAGGCCCACAGCGCCCATTTCACGCATGTACATGCGGACGGGATCAGTAGTACGGCCAAATTCAGCTTCGACAGTGGAAGCAAGGCGAGCGGCGGCTTCTTCTGAGGCATCGTCGTCAGTAGTGCTGCCACCCTCAGTTAGGATGACAGTATCTTGATCAGGGGCAACTTCATGAACCTTGATGCCCATATCGTTGATCATCGATACAATGTCTTCGATCTGTTCTGGATCAACAATCTCACTGGGTAAGCTGTCGTTGACCTCGGCATAAGTCAGATAACCTTGCTCTTTACCCTTAGCAATCAACGCCTTGAGTTGTGTTTGTTGTGCTTCCTTATCCATTCAAATGCCTCTAAATCGAACAAAATCAGGCGTTATAAAAGGGCGCCTGTGAAAACCATCAATTATAGCGTAGTTTGGCGATGTTACATACCAAGATCGTGCGCTAAGCTGTTTTTTTACTTAAGTCAGCGACTGATTACGGAAGCTGTTCTTTTCTTCATCACTCCACTCGGAATACGGCTTTTGGCTTAACTCCGCATGCAGTGCTTGTAACTTTCTACGCTGGCCTTGCTTATTGAGGCTATTCAACATGGCCTCAAACTCCATCATTATGGCGGCTTCGTCGTCTAAAAGCAGCGATTGCCCAGCTAACTCCGCCATTCTTGCCCCAGCAGGTTTATCACGCCAATGCTCAACTATGGCGGCCGTGCTTAAGGTCGGTTGCGCCTGAAGCAAGCCTAATAATTCGACCAGTATTTCAACGCCGGGTTCACCGGAGCTAATCAAATCAGCTGGTTCGCCTGCCATGGCTGCCAGCGAAGGTTTGTGCAGCAGACATTGAATAATCCGCCCTAAAATTTTGTTGTCAGAACGGGTCCTAGCCGCAACGTGTTGAGGTTTACGTTGTGGTGCTGCCGCTTCTGCATTCGCTGAGGATTGGCCTTGTTTATATAAATGCCCTGCAAGCCGATCCGGATCCATTTCAGCTAATTTGCCGAGTTGGTCGGTGATCAGGTCGCGGTAGATACCGGGACTAAATTTAGTAAACAGAGGGCGAGCAAGTTCTAATAAACGTGCACGACCATCAACGCTTTGTATATCGGCCTGATTGGTCAGGTTTTCAAGTAGGAATTGCGATAAAGGTACGGCTTTTTTGACGCGTGTCTCAAAATTGTCCTGTCCTTCGCTGCGGATCAGGCTATCTGGGTCTTCACCGTCGGGTAAAAACAGGAATTTGGCTTCTCGGCCTTCACGGATCACTGGCAACGCATTTTTGAGTGCTCGCTCGGCGGCAGCGCGCCCAGCCCGATCGCCATCAAAGCAAAAAACCACTTCATTAGTCGCGCGAAACAATTGTTCTAAATGCTCGCTGGTGGTCGCAGTGCCTAGGGTCGCGACCGCGTAGCGCACTCCAAACTGTGCCAGTGCGATGACATCCATGTAGCCTTCAACAACCAGTAGGCGCGGAATATCACGTAGGGCTTTACGTGCCTGATAAAGGCCGTAGAGCTCGTGTCCTTTGTGGAAAATCGGCGTTTCAGGTGAATTAAGGTATTTAGCACCTTTATCTTCACTGTCTAAAACACGACCACCAAAGGCAATAACGCGCCCGCGTTTATCAAGGATGGGGATCATGATGCGATCACGGAAACGATCGTAGCGTTTGCCATCGTCTTTTTCGATCACCATGCCGGTCGTGGTAAGGGCTTGTTGCTTGGCGGGATCATCGCCAACATGCTTAATAAGGTTATCCCACCCCGCAGGTGCAAAGCCGACCCCAAAGGCAGTGGTGATTTCACCGGAAAGGCCACGACCTTTTAAGTAGTCGATGGCGCGTTGAGCTTGTGGGTGGTTTCGAAGCTGGTCACGAAAAAATAGTGAGCTGGCTTCAAGCTGTTCATACAGCGGCGCGTAATTAACCCGCGGCTGATGTTCGTCGCCTTCTTCTCGGGGGACTTCCATTCCGGCTTGCGATGCGAGCATTTCGATAGCCTCGACAAAACCGAGGTGTTCGTAGTCCATAAGGAAGCTCAGGGCACTGCCCGATGCGCCGCAACCGAAGCAGTAGTAAAATTGTTTTTCACGGCTAACGCTAAAAGAAGGCGTTTTTTCCCCATGAAATGGGCAGCAGGCCATGTAGTCCTTACCCTTCTTTTTAAGGGTGACACGACTATCAATAATATCGACCACATCGGTACGTACGAGTAAGTCGTCAATAAAGGATTGTGGGATTTTGCCAGCCATGTTCGTAGTGTAAGCCTAGATGGGTTTGAGATCAGCTTGAAATTTGGTTTGTTGTATCAGGTTAGGGTACCAACTTTAGGAGTGTGGCTCGCTATCAGTATCGCCTTCCCTCCTTAGGGTTACGCTGCGCTGCACAATGCGTCGGGAAGGCGATACTGATAGCGAACGTGGTGAAGTTGGGTTTTATTGTATTTGTTAGGTTAAATAAATTTGGAGTCTTCACTATGCACCTGAGTTTGATTCTCTTTTTCTGCGCATTGGTGCAGCGCAGCGAACCCCTAAGCAGAAAAAGAGAATCAAACTCAGGTTCATATTTTCTACGGGCACGGCAATTTTAGAACTTTGTTTTAGGTTAAGAAATTGATGGTGGCAAAAACGAGTTGCCCAGACAACAGGGTTAAGACAGTTTGGCCTTAATTTTACCACTCACCGCGCCCATGTCGGCACGTCCAGCGAGTTTGGGTTTGATAATACCCATAATCTTACCCATGTCTTGCATACTGCTGGCACCGGTGGTGGCAACCGCATCATCAATGATGGCACTGATTTCGTCATCGCTGAGTTGAGAAGGCATGAATGTTTGAATAACGGTAATTTCGAAGGCTTCTTGATCGGCCAGTTCTTGGCGTTCAGCAGCTTCGTATTGCTTGATGCTCTCGCGGCGTTGCTTGAGCATTTTGTCCAAGATGGTGAGTACGCGTGCATCATCAAGTTCGATGCGTTCATCGACTTCGATTTGCTTCATCGCTGATGTCATTAAACGGATAACACCCAAACGCGCTTTGTCTTTCTCGCGCATAGCCGTTTTCATGGCATCGGTGATTTGCTGTTTAAGATCGCTCACGGTCAACTTCCTTGGATGACTGCCCCGAAAAACCGGTTCAGTCGTTTAAGAAATTCTTAGTAAAGGCGAACGCGGTGTTGGATTTGACGAGAAACCTTTTTCGCGTGACGCTTAACGGCCGCAGCTGCTTTACGTTTACGTACTGAAGTAGGCTTTTCGTAGAATTCACGACGACGGATTTCTGAAAGTACACCTGCTTTTTCGCAAGAACGCTTGAAACGGCGTAATGCTACGTCAAATGGTTCGTTGTCTCTAACTTTTACTGATGGCATTTAAAATAACCTGTTTAAATTATAAATTAACTATAGTCTTAGGGTCTTAGCCCCAATCCTTGCAAGGGGGCGCAATCTTAATGAGTTATCGCTGAAATTGCAAAGGATCTAAGCAACTATCTACCTGTTTTAGGCGATCTTTCTGCTAGAATGCCGCGCAAACCATATTTTTGAATAAAATCAGGCAACAAAATGCGAATTATTGGTATTGAGACCTCGTGTGACGAGACCGGCGTTGCTGTCTATGACAGCAAGCGGGGCTTGCTGGCACATGCACTTTATAGCCAAGTCGCCATGCACGCAGAATACGGTGGGGTGGTGCCGGAGCTGGCTTCTCGTGACCATGTCCGCAAGATCTTACCCTTATTAGATGACGTGCTTGAGCAGGCAAAGACCTCGCGTGATGAGATTGAAGGTGTGGCCTATACCGAAGGCCCTGGCCTGGTGGGCGCATTGTTGGTCGGTGCAGCGGTTGGCCGCAGCTTGGCTTGGGCATTGGGTGTGCCACATGTTGGGGTGCATCATATGGAAGGGCATTTGCTTGCGCCGATGTTAGAAGATAATCCCCCCGAATTCCCATTTATTGCCTTGTTGGTGTCGGGTGGTCACACAATGTTGGTGAAGGTGTCAGGTGTGGGCCAATACGAAATTTTGGGCGACACCTTGGACGATGCGGTGGGTGAGGCGTTTGATAAAACAGCCAAGTTACTCGATCTCGGTTATCCGGGTGGGCCGGCGATCGAAAAATTGGCAGCGCAGGGTGATCCGAATCGACTGACTTTTCCACGACCAATGGTAAACCGTCCTGGCCTTGAGTTTAGCTTTAGTGGTTTAAAGACCTTTGCGTTGAATACATGGCAGGAGTTGGGTGATAGCGAACAGAATAAAGCCGACATTTCGCGTGCCTTTCAAGATGCTGTGCTCGAGACGTTGGCGATTAAGTGTAAGCGGGCAATTCAGCAGACAGGTGTAAAGCGGCTGGTGCTTGCAGGCGGAGTAAGTGCTAACAAAGCTTTGCGGGTACGGATGCAAGTGATGGTCGAAAAAGAGCGGGCTGAGGTGTTTTATCCACGGCTGGAGTTTTGTACTGATAATGGTGCGATGATCGCGTTTGCGGGGCATTTGCGGTTGCAAGCAGGTGAGCGTGGTGGGGAAGGATTCAAAGCTCAGCCTAGGTGGTCGTTGGAGACGTTGGTAGCACCTTAGTGTTGGGATGGTTAGGCGTTCGGATAATACTCGCGCCGCCAGATCTCGCTTTGCTCGTTCAGGATGCGGCTCGAGCATCATCCGAGCGCCTTTGTTGAATTTAAGTTTATGCGTTGTTTTTTCAGGGTAAGTTTTATTGCCTAAGCTTAGGAAGTATCCCTACTTGTTTAGCTCCCCATTTCGGAGCGCGTCGAAGACCGCTCTGGGGGAGATGAATAAGTAGGGATGCTGACGTGTACTAGCACGTTGCTAAGGCCCCCCTATCCTTCACTCTCTTTATCCGCCCCAATCCCATCCTCTGTACCACTGATCAAATTACGAATATTAGACCGGTGCCGCCATGTCAGCATGACCGTGATGATGCTGGTGATGACAACCCATTCCATGTTTTTCGTTAGGTACCAAATGATCGCGGGTGCAAAAGCGGAGGCGATGAGGGCAGCAAGGGATGAGATTTTGAAAACTTTTGCGACAATTAGCCAAACGAAGATTACGGCGAGACCCATTTGCCAGTCGAGGGCGAGGTAAACGCCAAAAGCGGTTGCGACGCCTTTGCCGCCTTTGAAGTTGAAGAAGAGTGGGTAGAGGTGGCCGATGAAGGCTGCAAATCCGACTAATCCGAGTGTGAGGTTATCAGCGCCAAGTAGTTGCGCAGCGAGAACGGGAATAACGCCTTTTATCATGTCGCCGAGTAAGGCGATGGCAGCCGCTTTTTTACCACCAAAACGCAGTACGTTGGTCGCCCCAGGGTTATTTGATCCAAGTGTGCGTGGATCGGGTAATCCCATGAGTTTACAAACGATGATGGCACTGGAGAGTGAGCCGAGCAGGTAACCGGCGATAATAAGGCTGATGTCGAGTATTTGCATGCGGCTATTTGAAACCTTGTAGGTGGGAAAGGCAAGCCTGAGGCGCAAAAAATATGCTAGAGTGCGCGTAATTTATCGAACAAGAAATGATTCAAAATGAGCATGGATATAATTTTCCTTAAACAGTTAGAGATCGAAACCGTCATTGGTATTTATGATTGGGAACGAGAAATTAAACAAACCGTGGTGCTCGATATCGAGATGGCAGCAGACATCCGTAAGGCAGCGGCGACGGATCACATTGATGACACCTTGGATTATAAATCGGTGGCGAAGCGTTTGATTCAATTTGTTGGTGAATCACAATTTGAATTGGTTGAAACCCTGACTGAAAAAATCGCTGAAATTATTTTGACTGAGTTTGATGTGCCGTGGGTCAAGATTGTATTGAATAAGCGTGGTGCGATTCGTGGTGCGCAGGGCGTAGGCATTATTATTGAGCGCGGTAAAAAGAACTAATATGGCACAGGTATTTTTAAGCCTTGGCAGTAATATTGAAGCGGAAGATAATATTCGCTCTTCGCTAACGATCTTAAAGGAACTTTACCCTGACATGAGGGTTTCGTGCGTTTATGAGAGTGAAGCCGTAGGTTTTCAGGGCGATAATTTTTTGAATTTAGTCGTTGAGATTGAAACAAATTTAAGCGTGCAAGGCATTCATGAACAAATGAGTGATATTGAACAAATGCACGGCCGTTTGCGTGGTTCGGAAAGCTTCATGGCGCGAACATTGGATATTGATTTACTGCTTTATGATGATCTGATTTGTGAAGAAGAGGGGTTACACCTACCGCGACGTGAAATTGAAGAATATGCGTTTGTGCTATTACCACTGACTGAATTGGCACCTGATCTTGCTTATCCTTTAACAGGTGAGACCTACAGTGAAATGTGGGAGCGGTTTGATAAGGGTGATCAGAATTTGTGGGCAGTTGATCTGGAAGATTAATTTATTTTCAGTATGGTGAGGCCGAAAAGATCGCTATCATTATTGGTTTTTCGACTTAGGGATTCGCTGCGCTGCATCAATGCGTCGAAAAACCAATAATGATAGCTCTAGTGATGAGATTAAAGAACACAGCAAACACTTAATTACTTAACGTCCGCCCACCATCAACTGCCAAAACTTGTCCTGTAATGTAGTTCGCTTCTTTTATTAAAAACCGCACTGTCGTTGCAATGTCATCGGCCGATCCTTGGCGCTTTAATACAGTCCCCGAAACAATTCGTTTTTTAGTTACGTCATCAATATCATTGTCAGGCCAAAGAATGGCGCCGGGTGCGATGGCATTAACGCGGACGTCTGGCGCGAGTTCACGTGCGAGGGATTTAGTCAGCATGACTAAGCCTGCTTTGGCAATGCAGTAAACAGTATGATTTTTAAGTGGTCGGTCGGCATGAATGTCGACAATGTTTACAATGCAGCCTTGATGTTTTTTTAGATACGGCGCGGCAGCTTGGGACAGGAATAATGGTGCTTTTAAGTTGCTGTCTATGAGGTCATCCCAAACTTTTTCATCGATATCGCCAATGGGTGTTGGGTAGAAGCTTGAGGCATTATTTACAATGGCATCGAGGCGACCCCAACCTTTTATTGCTTCACGAATCATTTCAGATATTTTATCGGTTTCAGAAAGGTCAGCTTGTATTAAAATAACGGAATTTTCACGTTCAGCATTAAGTTCTTGTTGAATCTTTTGCGCATCATTGCGCGAGCTACGGTAGTGCAAAATGATGTTCATGCCTTCAGCGTGCATGAGGCGCACTATACTTTCGCCAATGCGTTGCGATGCGCCGGTGACCAATAGCACTTTGCCAGAGATTGATGTTTCTTCCACGTTATTTCCTGTTCATGTCTGGTATTATGTTTTTTACTGTAACCTAAAGCCCATACTATATATATAAAATCGTTATTATGTCATCACATTCACAAACGCCAAAGTCGTCACTGCCTGAACCGAGTCAATCGGCACTTGAACACAGCAATGCACTGGTAAATCGAATTCATGAGGCTATCGTTGATGCCGGTGGTGAGATAAGTTTTGCTGAATTTATGTACTTTGCTTTGTATGCGCCGGGGGCAGGCTATTATAGCGGTGGGCTGGAGAAGTTCGGTCGAGCGGGTGATTTCACAACTGCGCCTGAGATATCCAGTTTGTTTTCAGAATGTGTCGCAAGGCAATGTGCACAAGTTTTAGCAGAGTTAGGGAATGCGGATATTCTGGAAGTAGGGGCTGGTTCGGGCACGATGGCCGCGAATATTTTGCTGGCGCTGGATAGTTGCAAGCAATTACCGGATCGTTATTACATTCTTGAACTAAGTGCAGAACTGCGTCAGCGCCAAGCTGAAACGATTAAGCTACATTGCCCAGAACTGTTCGATAGGGTGCAGTGGTTGGATGCGTTGCCTCTATCGGGCTTTCGTGGCGTTGTATTGGGGAACGAGTTAATTGATGCGATGCCGGTACAACGTTTCATTATTGAAGCAGGACAAGTTTTTGAACAAACGGTAATAAGCCATGGAGGCGAGCTACAACTAGCAACAAGGGCAGCGGATGATGAGCTTGTTGAAACAGTTAGAAAAATTGAAGTTGAACTTGGCGAAGCCTTTCCAGATGGTTATGAATCTGAAATAAATAGTGCCGCGGATGCATGGGTGCATAGTATTGCGGATATATTAGAGTCAGGTTTAGTGTTGTTGATAGATTATGGTTATACGCGTCGTGAGTTCTATCATCAGCAACGCAACACGGGTACATTAATGTGCCATTACCAGCATCGAGCTCACCCAGATGTAATGATTTTAGTCGGCTTGCAAGATATTACTGCGCATGTGGACTTTACAGCCTTAGCTGAAGTTGCCTCGAATGCGGGCTTGTCCGTATCAGGCTATACAACGCAAGCGCATTTCTTGTTGTCGATGGGGATTGAACAAAGTGTTGCGAAGGTCACTGATCCTAGTGAGCAAATGAAACTGACACAACAAATAAAGCAATTGGTGCTGCCTTCTGAAATGGGCGAATTATTTAAAGTGATTGCGTTGACGAAAGGCGTTGAGGCAAAGCTACAAGGTTTTGCGTTTCAAGATCAACGTAACCGTTTATAAATAAAGGAAACTGAATGCCGATTGAGCAAACATTTTTTTTAGCCTTGTTACAAGGCTTAACTGAATTCCTACCTATTTCAAGTTCCGCACACTTGATTTTGTTGCCGCTGCTCAATGGTTGGCAAGATCAAGGTTTAGCTTTTGATGTGGCAGTACACATAGGTAGTTTAACCGCGGTGGTTTGGTATTTTCGTAAAGAATTAATCACCATGAGTAAAGATTGGAGTCGTTCAGTCGTGCAGCGACAATCTGTGGGTGAAAGTCGTTTAGCATGGGCCGTTTTGCTTGGAACGATCCCCGTTGGTTTGGCGGGTTTGATTTTCCATGATTTTATTTCAACAGAATTACGTTCACCATTGGTGATTGCTGCAACCACGATCGGTTTTGGTTTAATGCTTGGTTGGGCAGATTGGAAAGGGAAACAGCAACGTAACGAACATTCTCTAACTTGGGGTGATATTGTTTTTGTCGGCATTGCGCAGGCTGTCGCATTGATACCAGGGACTTCGCGTTCAGGGATAACGATGACAGCAGGTTTGATGTTGGGTCTAGAACGGGCAGCAGCAGCGCGTTTCTCATTTCTGTTATCGATACCGGTAATCGTTTTATCTGGCGGCCTTGAAAGCTTTAAATTGATTAAAGCAGATACAGCGGTTGATTGGACAACATTATTATTAGCCGCGGGTATTTCAGCCATCGCTGCCTACTTGTGTATTTATTTATTCCTAAAAATCATTAGTCGCATGGGTATGTGGCCATTTGTTTTATATCGTGTCGTCCTCGGTGTTGGACTGCTTTATTTGTTCTTATAAAAATGACTTCCTCAATAAACACGTTTCGCTGGATTAAGCTGTGGCACTCGATAGGTGCCATGATGGTTTTGTTTATTGCCTATACTGCGTTAGCACCACATTCAGTTATCACGATGTCTGGCCAATGGTCAGATAAAATTTACCATTTTAGCGGCTATTTCGGTGCAATGGCGTGGTATGCACAGTTTGTGAAGCAACGTCTTCTAACCATTGGTTTGTTAATGTTGCTAGGTATATCACTTGAGTTTGCGCAGATGCTGGTGAATACGCGCAGCTTTGAATGGGCTGATATGCTGGCAAATGTCTCGGGTGTGTTGATAGCGGCGTTAGTGATTCGTGGGGTGTTGGCGAGGTTATTGTGTTTTGTTGAAGAGCGTTTGAAAACTATTTAGACAGGATTAACAGGATTAACAAGATTAACAAGATTAACAAGATTGACAGGATTTAAAATAAGAAAAGCCCCGCAATGCGGGGCTTTTTAATAACTACCTGTAATAACGTATTAGAAAATGTACGTTAACTGTAGGCCAACACGGTCACCGATAGAATCAGTTACGATGCCAACATTATTATTAGCCGCATTACTAACGCCACCATTACCAGAGTATTGATTTGGTTGATCAACATCACGGAATTCGTAGTTAAAGGTTAAGCGTGATTTCGGTGTGAAGTTGTATGTAACACCCAATGTTGTTCCATCAATTTCACGTTCGTTGCCAGGATCAATACCTGTAGCGACTGAATATAAGCGTTGTTCACGTGCCCAACGAACATCAAATTGCCAGTTCTTATTTAGGTAGAACGCATATTCTGCTTGGAAAGCGCGTGATTTATTACCTTCATCCGCACCGAGTTGAACAGTACCAACGTAGCCGTTACCAGTTTGGCCTGCAACACCAGCGACAGGACCAAGGAAGATCATGCCTTTAGCATATGCTAGCTCAGCACCAAAGCGGTGTTTGTATTTAGAACCAAAAAATTTACCAAGCGCTTTAACACCAATACCATAACGGGTACGGTCAAAGCTTTCATTGGTCGCATCCGTGTAAAATTCACGTTTACCGCTTTGGTGCCATGCATACATCTTAACGCCATTTTTACGTGGGCCACGGCCACCTGGAAGCAGCTTTTCGGCAGAGGCATAAAGGTAAAGCTCTTCGTTATTATCGCTATCACTGCCTCGGCTGATTGATTCACCACGACCTACTTTAACGGCATAACTTAAATCCCAAGATTTGTTAGCAACCTTGAAGCTATCAAAGACTTGTACACCCCAGTCACGAGCAGCACTAAAACCATAAGCTTGTCGTTTTGGTGTGCCATTATTGTTTGTATTTGGTGTTTGACCTACTGTTGTTGTATTACCACTGTAGAAATTTTCAAGTACTTGAGTTGCGCCAAAGCTAGTGAATTGAATGAAATCAATCGTTGCTACACCTTGAAAAATTTCATCAGATACTGGGTTTTTGAATAAGCCAACTCGTACACGCGCACCAGGAATATGATTGAAGGTTAAGCTTGCGTGATCAATTGAAGCTGGACGTCTATCGGTGCTGAATTGATTTTGATTAAACAGGCCATCATCAAGGGCTAGCATGGCAAAGTAGTTAATTTTTGATGTGAAACTATTTTTCAACGGGCCTGAGAGGCGACCACGCATACCAAGACGGGCGCGTCGTAAGTAAACAGAACTGGTTTCGTTGAAGTCAGGTGTGATGGTGTTAGGCACGGCATATGAGCCATTTGCTGGAGTACCAGCACCAATAAGGCCTTCCAGCTTATCGCCGCCAACAGAGGCATCGTAAGCTGGTTGGACAAAAGCAAATAATCGGTGGTCAGGGGCTTTTTTACCTTCGACGCCTTGTAACATGAGCCAGTTAACCGCACTGGCAGAGCCAGACAGTAACAACCCAGCCGTACACGCAGACGCAATAACGCTGCGCTTGATCGTTGTTGATGTAAACATTGGTTTCTCCAAATCGGATGGTGTTTTAAATATTATTTTTATAATCACTGGGGTAGACGGGGCTGTTGCTATGTTTATTCCATTTTGACTATTCATATAACTTATAAGTGCTATAAGAATAAAAATTGCGTATGTCATGGAATAATTGTTTATCGTGATCGTCTATTACATATGAACTTGGATAATTTTAATGAATCTGTTTGAAATTCTGTGCAGAAACCGTGAATTTGAACAAGCGCTCGCGAAAAATCGTGAAAGGTTGTATCGAATTGCTTTTGCATGGAGCCACAGCCCAGATGTTGCTGATGATCTGGTGCAAGAAACTTGCTCTAAGGCATTACGGCAAAGAAAACAGTTGCGAGAGCCGAGTTCTATGGGACCTTGGCTGTTCAGAATATTATTGAACACCTGGCATGATTATTTGCGTGGCAAGAAAGAAACAGTTGAGTTTGATGAAGCGCTTTACCTGGAAGAAGAGACACCAGAAACTATTAACTCACGCTATGAAACGGTACAACGGGTAAGATTAGCGATGCAGCAGCTTCCTATTGGGCAGCGTGAAGTATTGGCATTGGTCGATTTAGAGCGTTTTAGTTATGCAGAGGTCGCCGAGATATTAGATATTCCAGCAGGGACGGTAATGAGTCGGTTATGCCGAGCTCGAAGACTGCTAAAAGAAATATTACTTGATCAACCATCTACGCAGAACCGTGTTGCAGGTGTAGTGACGTTACGGAGAAAGAAGCTTTGAATAAGGACAAACACTATATTTCGGATGAAGAGCTTAATGCTTTTCTTGACGAACAACTTGACGCGGATGAACGTGACCATGTTTTAGAGGCGATTAATTCAGATAGTCATGTTAACCAACGATTGAATGAATTGCGTTTGTTACATGACATGGTTCAACACGCCTATGAAGAGCCACCATACCGCAATGAAATGAAAGGTAAGATTTCAAGTAAGACTGGTTCACGTTGGGCGGTTGCGGCATCTTTTGTACTGACCCTAGGTGTTTTACTGGGTTGGTTTGGTCACCAAGGTATCGTTGGGGAGGAAAAGCTTGTAACGGCGAGTATTCAAGCTCCTGAAAAGTTAAACAACGTTATTTTGCATTTGACGTCATCTGATCCTGAAAAAATCAGCTCAGCATTGGATAAAGCTGAGAACATGTTGGCGGCTTACAAGGCGCAAAATAAAGATTTACGTTTAGAAGTGATTGCAAATGACGGCGGTCTAAATTTAATGCGACAAGGCGTTTCTTCTTTTCAACCACGTATTCAACAATTGAAGAATAATTACGCCAATGTTGAGTTTCTTGCTTGCGCCAGAGCTATTCAGCGTTTGCAGGAAAATGGTGTTGATGTCGAGTTGTTGCCTGAAGTTAAAGTTGCACCATCGGCACTGCGGCAGATTATTCAGCGCATGCAGGAAGATTGGCACTATATTAAAGCCTGATATTTAACTAAAGCAGGTAATGTGGATTTTTTTATAATCTTTTAGTTTCTGGTACTCTGTTGTTATGTGTCAACACGAAACTAAACAATGCCCACGCTGTAAAATTGATTTTGAATGCAAGACCAATAACGTTTTGCAATGCCAATGTGCAGGCATTTCATTATCTGAAGAGCAGCGCAGCGTTATTGCAAATGATTACGACGATTGCTTGTGTGCTGATTGTTTACATTATTTTTCGAGTGGGCAGGACAAGCGTGACAAATTGATTGCAGTACGTTCTTAAATTCCCTCTAATTCTTTTTCTTTAATTGTTTTTTGATCGCAGCAATCCGTTGTTTTTGTAATTCATCTCGTATTGCAGCACCTTGATGCCCCGCCGCAATAATCGTTTGCGTGTCGACGGCTTTCGCTGCAGCAAATGCTTGTTGAAATAATTGGGCTTGTGGATAGTCATCAGATTCACGATCTTTACGGCCACGTGCATCAGCCGTACACGCCAAAATAAAATTTTCAAATTGCTCTGGTCTACGAAACGCATCACAAGCCTCAATCACTTGAAGCATGGTTGACGATTTTAGCTCAGCAGCACGGTGACAGTGGGTGTGATATTGCGCAGCAATTTTAGCGAGAGAACGGTAATCATTTGGGATTTTGAATCGATCACAAAATTGTTCAACTAACTTAACACTACGGTGCTCATGACCGATATGTCGAGGCCATTCAGATTCCGGTGTGGTGGCCTTGCCTAGATCATGGGTTAACGCAGCGAAACGCACTTTGGCATCACTGCTTAAAAGTGCAGCTTGTTCTAGTACCATCATAACATGCACCCCTGTATCGATTTCGCCATGATGTTGCTCAGGTTGAGGAACACCATAAAGGGCATCAATTTCAGGAAATAGTTTATTCAATGCCCCGCAACCGCGTAATACCTTAAAGAAGGCTTGAGGATGATCTTCATGTAATGCTTTATCGAGTTCTTTCCAGACGCGCTCGGCGACCAGTGCGTCTATTTCGCCGCCTACTGCCATCTTGCGCATCAAGGCATTTGTGCCATGAGCGACTTTGAAACCGAATTTCGCAAATCGAGCAGCAAATCGAGCAATGCGTAAGATCCGAACTGGATCTTCTGCAAAGGCATTTGAAACATGTTTTAGAAGCCCCGCATCTAGGTCATCTTGGCCATTAAAAGGGTCAATGAGCGAACCATCGTCGTCCATTGCAATGGCGTTAATCGTCAGATCACGTCGTAATAGGTCTTCTTCTAAGGTTACATCAGCCGCGGCGTGAAAGTTGAAACCTGTGTAGCCAGGCGCTGTTTTGCGCTCGGTTCGTGCCAGCGCGTACTCTTCTTTAGTCTCAGGGTGGAGAAACACAGGAAAATCTTTGCCAACAGGTTTATAACCCAATTTGAGCATTTCTTCAGGACTTGAGCCGACCACGACCCAGTCGCGTTCTTTGGGCTCAAGGCCGAGTAATTTGTCGCGGACAGCGCCGCCTACTAAATAGGTTTTCATTCGCAGATCATAGCATGACCCTGTAGTATCAGGGTGATAGCGGGCTTATAAGTCTCATGATGGTGTCTATTAGTGTAATTTTGTTTGCCTCGTCACTCGATCCTATGTAAAAAGACAGTCCCATTGCGAAGAAAGGCGTTTTTGGCGCCGCCGCAGCCTGAATTTAATACTATATATACGGAGAAGACCCATGATTAAACCTATTGGTGCTGACGAACTGAAGCCATTGTTCGTTTATGACACAGATGAACATGCCGCATTAACCAAAGAAGCAGAAGGCTTACCTTCCGTGGTGATTAGCTCAGCAGCCGCTGGTAATGCAGTAATGATGGGTGGTGGCTACTTCACACCATTAACAGGTTTCATGAATGTGGCTGATGCGATGGGTTGTGCTGAAAATATGAAGATGACCACAGGTCAATTCTTCCCAGTACCAGTGTTGAATCTAGTAGATAATGCGTCTGACGTTCAAGGCGCTACACGTATCGCTTTACGTGACCCAAATGTTGACGGTAACCCCGTTATCGCGATTCAAACAGTTGAAGCCATCGAAGAAGTTTCCGATGAGCAAATGAAGACCATGACTGACAAGGTTTACCGTACCGATGATATGGAACATCCTGGTGTTGCAGCGTTTAACAGCGTTGGTCGTTTCGCAATTTCTGGCCCAATCCAAGTATTGAACTTCAGTTACTTCATTAACGATTTCCCAGATACCTTCCGCACAGCGGTTGAAATTCGTAACGAAATTTCTGAACACGGCTGGAATAAGGTCGTTGCTTTCCAAACACGTAACCCAATGCATCTAGCACATGAAGAATTGTGCCACATGGCGATGGACCGTTTAGGTTGTGATGGTTTAGTTATTCACATGTTATTGGGTAAATTGAAGCCTGGTGATATTCCTGCCGATGTACGTGATGCGGCGATTCGTAAAATGGTTGAAGTTTACTTCCCAGCAAACAGCGCAATGGTGACCGGTTACGGTTTCGATATGCTTTATGCCGGTCCTCGTGAAGCGGTATTGCATGCATACTTCCGCCAAAACATGGGCGCTACCCACTTTATTATTGGTCGTGATCATGCTGGTGTTGGTGATTACTATGGTGCCTTTGATGCGCAAACTATTTTTGATGACGAAGTACCAGCCGGTGCAATGGAAATTGAAATGTTCATGGCGGACCACACAGCTTGGTCTAAGAAGTTAAATAAAGTCGTGATGATGCGCGAAGTTGATGATCACGAAAAAGACGACTTCGTATTATTATCAGGTACTAAAGTACGTGAAATGTTAGGTAAAGGCGAAGCGCCACCTAAAGAATTCTCACGTCCTGAAGTGGCTAAAATTTTGATTGATTACTACTCAAACCTGTAATTTTAACTTTCAGGTTTGTAAAAGGGCTGCCCTCTGGCAGCCTTTTTTTGTGCTCATGTTAAATGAGCCGTCATTAACGCAGAGTGCGCAAAGGCGCAGAGGTCGCTGAGAATATTTTTTATATTTCATTTCTTTGCGTTCTCTGCGCCTTTGCGCACTCTGCGTTAACCTCCAATATTAATATGGGTGTTGAAGATAATGCTGTATGAATGTATTTCATTATTTATGTTATAAAAGGTAATGCGTTTATTTTTAATTTTTACTCTATCAGTATTATTAAGCGGCTGCGCCGAGTTGCAGTATTATGGCCATGCCGTTTCCGGTCAGTTAGATGTTTTGTCAAAACGCCGTCCTATTCAAGAGGTAATCGACGATCCCGGTACAAAATTGGAAGTTGTGCAGAAATTAAAAGTCGTTGAAAGAATGCATGATTTTGCGATCAGTAAGCTAGCCTTACCCGATTCAGATAGCTTTCGAAGTTACAGTGACCTAGGCCGAGACTATGTGTTGTGGAATATTTTTGCGACACCTGAATTATCTTTAGATACTAAGCAATGGTGTTATCCGTTTTTTGGTTGTTTGGGATATCGTTCCTTTTTCGAAAAGGCCTATGCTGATTTAATAGCAAGCGAATTAGAACAGCAAGGTTGGGATGTTCATGTGGCGCCATCACCTGCGTATTCGACGCGTGGTTTTTTTGCAGATCCTATTTATAACCCAATGCTACGTTACGATGATTTAACGTTGGCAGGTATTTTATTTCATGAATTAGCACATGAAAAAATCTATTTTAAAAATGATAGTGAATTAAATGAATCCTTTGCAGTAGCAGTTCAAGATGAAGGTGTAAAACGATGGTTGGAACATGAAAAAAAACCGGCCTATTATGCTGAATATATTTTAGATCAACAGCGAGACAAACAGTTTGTCACGTTGTTGCTAAAATACAGAAAGAAATTAGATGATGTTTATAAGTCTTTGCAAGCAGACGAGCAAAAACGTAGTAAGAAAAAACAAATTTTAGCAGCATTAAGAAAGGACTATTACACCTTACGCCAAGAGTGGGATGGTTACGCTGGCTTTGACCATTGGTTTAATAAACCGCTTAATAATGCGCGCTTAGCACCGGTAGGGACTTATCAGGGACATGTTAAGGCTTTTGCGTTATTGATTAAGCTTCATAACGGGAACTTGCCTGCATTTTATGAGCAGGTAAAAGAAATATCGGCGCTACCTAAGGAAGAACGTCGCCAGAGACTACAGCATAAAATTAAGGCAATGGCTGAATATTATCGAATCGATTAAGTAATGGCGTAACTGGCTGGTCTAAATGTTTTTCGAACACAGCCATGGTAGACATAACACGTTTGACATATTTACGTGTTTCCTTAAAGGGAATAGTCTCAACCCAAATGTCGGCGGGGACAGTTTCTGATTTAGGTAACCAGCTTTTAACCCGCTGAACGCCTGCATTGTAGGAGGCTGTGGCAAGGACATGGCGACCTTTATTGACATCTAGAACGCGTTTTAAATGTGCTGTACCCAATCGTATATTTTTATCAATATCCAGAATTTCGTGGCGGTTACGCAAACGCATTTTTAGCTTACGCGCTTCTTCGCGTGCTGTTCGGGGCATCAGTTGCATAAGCCCAAGCGCACCTGCATGTGAGCGGGCATCTGTCATATAGGCGCTTTCTTGTCTCAAAATGCCATATACCCATGCGGGTGCAATTTTATTTTTGTCTGCATGAAGTAATACTTTTTTCTTAAAGACGATGGGGTAACGTAATTTTAAATCATCAAGCGTTTTGGTTCGACCAATGGTAAAGACGGCACGATCATGCCAACCAAGTCGACTTGCAAGCACAGCAGCCACTTGTAGTTTCCGCAGAGACATATTCTTAATCACGAATTGCCACTCGCGGCGTGCATCAATTGTTAGACCTAGTTTGTAGAGCTCGATTGCACGCGCAATACCAGGAATAGCTTTTAGTGATTTCATTTCTTGTTTTGATGCAATTAAGCGTGAGCCATCAAGCGCGTACTCGGCATTGACTTTATCAGCAGCTAATAGACCAGGGTAACTGAATGATTTTGAAAGCTGTTGATAGATCGCCGCTGACTGTTCCTTGAAGCCTAATTCCGCTAATGCGCGTGCGCGCCAATATTGCCAGTTATCTTTTTGTTGTTGCTCAAGTGAGAGTGAATCAACGGATTGAAGCACTGCATTCCAATCTTTTATGTGTAGCGCACTACGAATGCGCCAGGTTTGGAGAGAATCGTCCATCCATTTTGGGTCAATTTTTTGAATTAGCGCGAGTGCCTTTGGGATGCCTTGCGTTGCCGCAGATAAACCAATGCGTCGCTGGATCTTGCCGATATCGTCATCGCTAAAAGTGTAGCGCGTCATAATTATTTGCCAGCGCTTGGCGGCTTCATTGGCATCAATCCGTGCAAGGCGCTCAATACCATGTAATACAATTTCGCGGACCAGCGGCGTATCAGAACGATAATGTTCGTGTTCGAGCATTTTTGCAGGTAGGCGATACATTTGACGCCAGCGCTCTACCCATTTGCGTTCTGAAGGGCCAAGAAACTTTGCAAGGTATTTTGCGAGATTAGGTTTGCGTTTATGCATCGCAAGACGAATACGTTGCCATATGAGTTCAGGGGTTGCCTCACCACGCGCGCGCCAGTTCTTAAAAACGATGTCGCAGCTTTGTGGCTGCGATTTGCCGGTAAGCCAAAGTGCTTGGGCAGCCATTTTTGCTTGTTGTATATCACCGATATTTTGTAGTGCTAACGCTCGCGAGCAGTCGAGGCGTGTGCTGTTCATGTCTTTATAGTGCTCAAGAAAGAGCGCCCATTGACCTTGTTTGGCGAGTACGGTTAGCCATTTTCGGCGCAGACGATCAGCGATAGGAGAATCTTCGTATTCAACAAAAAATTGCTGAAAATCCTTAATACGGGGTTTGTGTAATTGCCGTTTTAGGTATTCGTAATCCAGATAGCCTCGAAGCGGATAGTCGTCAAGTTTTTTACGAAGCTGACGGTATTCTGTGATGGACCCGTTCCGAACAGCTTTGCGAGCTTGTTTGAATAAGTCGCGTTGCGACTCAAGCGTGGTTGCAGCCTGTGCGGTGGTCGGCAGTATCCATGCCATACTTGTTAGGATGGCGGTTAGAATAAAAATGATACGAAATGTTTTTCCCACAGGGTTATTATAAACTGAATAGGCTTCAGTGGTAGTAATCCTTTTGTGTAATGTCGATGAAAGAACGGGCTGCTTTTAAAGTAATGTTGAGATAAAACGTGGATACAATTGTATTAGAGTGGGGTAGTTACCTTCTGCTAGGTGCTTTTGCTGGAACGGTGGCTGGATTATTGGGTGTAGGTGGTGGCCTGATTATTGTGCCCGTGCTGGTATTCATCTTTACTGGTCATGAATTTCCTGTCGAGAAAATTGTGCATATCGCGGTGGGCACTTCGCTAGCATCGATCGTTATGACATCCATTTCATCAACATGGGCGCACCATAAACATGCCGCCGTACTATGGCCAGTATTCTGGCGTTTAGCACCTGGTATTGTACTAGGCACATTTGTGGGGGCTGTAATTGCCGATCTAATGGATGCCAATTCTTTGCGTACCTTTTTTGGTGTATTTGAATTATTGGTTGCCGCACAAATGGCATTGAATATAAAACCCGCACCACACAGACAACTACCTAGCTTGTTGGGTACAACAAGTGCTGGCTCAGGTATTGGTGTAATATCGGCAATTGTCGGTATTGGTGGAGGTACTTTAACGGTGCCATTTTTAGTTTGGTGTAACACCAATATGCATAAGGCAGTTGCGACATCAGCGGCTTGTGGCTTACCGATTGCTTTGGCAGGCGCTGTTGCATATACCTTAACGGGTTTGAATGAAGTTAATTTACCTGCGGGTGCAGTAGGCTATATATATTGGCCAGCCTTCGTGGGGATTGTTTTAACAAGTATGTTGTTTGCGCCGCTTGGTGCACGTTTAGCACATCGTTTACCGGTTACAGTATTGAAGAAAGTATTTGCAGTGTTACTTGCCGTGCTTGGTGTTCGAATGTTAATGCAATAACCCTATTTACTATACGAGATACTATTATGGGTCGTTATCGCCCACCAGCAGCAAAAAAATCACCTTATATCACCATTGAAGGGCATCAGCGCTTGAGCGATGAGCTTGAAGCCTTGTGGCCTAAACGACGCGAAGTCGTTGCTGCACTATCGGCCGCAGCAGCTGAAGGCGACCGTTCTGAGAATGCTGAATACATTTATCGTAAAAAACAGTTAGGTGGCATAGACCGACGACTTCGTTATTTACAAAAACGTCTTGATGAGTTGAAAGTTGTTGAAAATAAGCCGACCGATCCAAACAAAGTGTTTTTTGGCGCATGGGTTGAGCTGGAAGATGAGCAAGGGGATGTTGTTAAATATAGAATTGTAGGCCCAGATGAATTTGATGAGCAAGATAATTACATCAGTATGGACTCGCCGGTCGCCAAAGCTTTATTTGGTAAAAGTCTGGACGATGAAGTGTCCGTGCAAACCCCAAAGGGTAAAATTATTTATCTCATTGCTGCAATTCACTACCAAAATATTTAGGGTCAGAGTCAAAACTATTTAAACATTGCAATATATCGGGAAGCGAAATAGTTTTGACTCTGACCCTAAATTATTTATCGTAGGCGGTGGTTTAGGACTAGTGCAAGTGTAAACAGTGTTAGGGCACCTGCTTGATGCATCGCTCCGAGTGCAACGGGTACAACGTGTAACAAGGTTGCGATACCAAGGCCTACTTGTATTAACAGCATTATAAATAATAGCGTAAAGGTGAAACAGGTTGTGTCATTGATCGCTTTGCTACGCCAGCCACGTAATGCATATGTAAACACGGTAATTATTACAACAATGGCTAAAATGCGATGACTGAATTGTACGGTGGCAAGGTTATCAAAGAAGTTACGCCACCATGGTTCGAGAGCCATGCCACCAGGTGGCAACCATTGCCCATCCATCATGGGAAAGGTATTGAAAACGTAGCCAGCTTTGGTACCGGCGACAAACCCACCTGAAATAATCATTAGCGAGATTACTGCAGTGGTCATCCGGCCGTGCTTTCGTAGGACATTGATAGACAGATGCGATTCAAGTAATTGCTGGCCTTTGTATAAACTCATCGCATTCCAAAGTATGAACGCATATAAAGTAATCGCAGCGACGAGGTGTGCAGTGAGGCGGTATTGGCTAACTTGAGGGACATTAACTAAACCACTTTTAACCATGTACCAACCCAGTACGCCTTGTAAGCCGCCTAGAATAAATAAAAAAACAAAACGCAGGATTAATGGGCGGCGAATTTTGCCTTGCGATAAGAAGATCAGGAATGGGATAAGAAAGGCCAGCCCAATGATTCGCCCTAGCAACCGGTGGCTATATTCAAACCAGAAAATTGATTTAAATTCATCAACTGACATACCTTTATTTTCATGTAGGTATTCAGGCGAGGTTCGGTATTGTTCAAATTCAACGAGCCATTCTGTTTCGCCAATCGGTGGCAAGATCCCCGTGACGGGTTTCCAATTAACCATTGATAAGCCGGATTCTGTTAAGCGGGTTACGCCACCAAGTACGACCATGACGAAAATCAGTGCTGCAACGGCAAACAACCATAACGCAAGTTGACGGTCATGAAGGCGGGATTGGGATAAGCTAGTGTTCATAGTATGCGTCCAGTTAATCTGGCGCGCATTGTACACTAAAGCAAGTTGTGGACGGAAATGCCTGACTATTTCAGTAAGAGATTAACGTTAATAGCTAAAACGCCCATGCATTGCATCGGCCATCATCGTTTCAAATTGCTCATTACTTACATGCAAAAGTAATTCATGATCGCCAGCTTCAAAATAAATATCTGTTTGTTCGGCTAAGCTGTCATCAACCATGGTTTCAATGCCGTATGCATCGCCGATAGGTGGAATGGCGCCGAGCTCACAATCTGTAAATAAACGTGGCAGTTCTACCTCTCGGGCGAGTGTTAATTTACGCCGCATCGTTTCATCGACAGCACTCATCATGACATGATGGGAAGCCGGCACAACGACCATGACATAACCAAATTCATCTTCAAGAATGACGGTTTTAGCTAAGCAATTACCAGAGACATGTGCAACAGAGGCCGTTTCATTGCTGGTACGGGTTTTATCGTGGGCGATAACATCAAATAGTATATCTTGATCTTGCATGTATTGCTGAAGTGTCAGTGCGATGGCCATAGCATAACCTCCATGAGGAACGCGGGTTAAGTAACCGACGTGAGGGTATAGACTACGCTTTTTGATGGTGACTGAAAAATAGAATTTTTTAATCAGGCTTATGCGTGATTAGGTGACTCTATGAAGAAGAAGAAATGATAACTTATACCGTTTGGAATTTTATAATATGTTGACGAAGCCTTGGCTTACATACATCCGCAAGGCTTACTTTGTCGAGTTCTTTTAAGTAATTTTCAGTTGCATGCGAAAGGATATTTTTTAATTTACATACCCCAGTAAGAATGCAGGCATCATTTTCAGGATCAAAACATTCCACAATATCGAAATGGTTTTCCATACAACGGATAACCTTACCTATCGATATTTTGTCACTTTTTTTAGCAAGCTGCATTCCACCCTGTTGGCCTTGAATCGTGCTGACAAAACCATGCTTGACCAAACCTTGCACAACCTTAACCAGGTGATTGCGAGAGATAGTATAAAAGCTAGCGAGCTCAGCAACAGTAACAAGCTGATCTGGATTGCTTGCCATATACATGAGTATGCGTAAAGAGTAATCAGTGTGACGCGTTAATTGCATAGCCTAGCTGTATTGCACCTTGTTTTGTTTTTTTAGATGCTCTAAGCTTACATGAATCAAATATGTATGCAAGATACATATTTGATTCATGTAAGCTTAAATATAAATTGAAGGAGATATAATGAGTACGTTATTTGAAAAAATTGGTGGGGAAGGTGCGGTTGACGCATCCGTTGATATTTTTTACCGTAAAGTCTTATCCGACGACAGCATTAGTCATTTCTTTGAAACAACAGATATGGAAGCACAACATGCTAAACAAAAAGCATTCTTAACCATGGCATTTGGCGGGCCGAATAACTACTCAGGCACAGATATGCGCACAGCACATGCACCACTCGTTGCAAAAGGCCTTAATGAAAGTCATTTCAATGCGGTTGCGGGTCATTTACAATCAACGCTAGAAGAACTTGATGTGCCTGCGGAATTAATTGCAGAAGTGATGGCAATTGCAGGCAGTACCAAGGAAGATGTGCTCGGATTATAAAATTTAGGAAAGCCAGTGCCAAAAATCACCTACCAAGGTAAGGAATACTCAACCGAACCTGATGAAACTGTACTAAAAGCCTTGCGACGTAATGGTGTATTGGTGCCGTATTCATGTGGTGCCGGGTCGTGTCATACCTGCATGTTGCATTGCCAAAAAGGTAGCGTAACGGAACGCTCACAAAAAGATCTTAAACCGGCCTTGAAAAGTTTAAATTATTTTCTCGCCTGTCAATGCACACCTGAATCAGATATTTCTGTTGCGCTACCCGATGATGAAGACGTTTATGTCTCGGCACGCTGTGTTAAAAAAGAGCAATTATCGCCGACAGTTTGGCGCTTTAGCCTAGAAACAGCCGTGCCGGTTTTTTATCATGCAGGTCAGTTTGTTAATTTAAAAAATGAAGCCGGTTGGATCCGCAGTTACTCAATCGCAAGTTTACCCGCAGAAGACAGCCTAATTGAACTTCAAGTCAGGCGTATGCCAGATGGGCAAATGAGTCACTGGATGATAGATGACTTTGATATTGGCATGCACATCGATCTTGAAGGCCCTAACGGGCATTGCATTTACACGGATGGTAGACCCGACATGCCTATTTTAATGGTTGCGACGGGAACAGGTCTAGCACCGTTAATCGGTATTTTACGTGATGCCTTACATCAGAAACACACTGGTCCTATTTACTTGTACCATGGTGCAAGAACGTCAGATGAAATTTATTTGCATGATGATTTAGTCGCGATTGCAAAACAAAACGACAATGTACATTACGCTGGTTGCGTCAGTGGGGATGATGTTCCTGAGGGTATGCAAGCAGGGCGTTCTTCAGACATTGCGATGCAAGAGCACCCGGATTTGAAAGGCTTTCGATTATTTTTATGTGGTGCGCCACCAATGGTCAGAGCAATGCGTAAAAATGCTTTTTTGGCAGGCGCATCAATGCCGGATATTTCTGCGGATGCGTTTACTACGCCAGAGCATTTGCCCTGACCCATCGGCGATGGGTAGGGTACTCATAATGAAGCCCGAAGGGATTCTGTGAGATGCTGATTAGGAGGCTACATTAATGTTAGTAAAACGTTTTTGATTTTATAGATAAAAAAGGAGCCATATAGGCTCCTTTTTGTTGATAGCTTCGAAACTTAAAACGCTGGTTTTTCAGGCGCGTTATTAAAGCGTTCGATTGAATCAAGAATTTCTTGGTAAGCGGCTTGCGTATCACCCCAACCCTCAATTTTAACCCACTTGTTTTCTTCTAGATCTTTATAGTGTTCAAAGAAGTGAGAAATTTGCGCCAACATCATCGGCTGAATATCATCGATAGTTTTTACATTGCGGTAAGAGGTGCAAAGCTTATCAACAGGAACAGCAAGTACCTTGGCATCAGGGCCGGCTTCGTCAGTCATTTTTAAGACGCTAACAGGTCGGCAACGGATGACAGAACCACTGATGAGTGGAACGGGTGTGATGACTAACACATCAACAGGATCACCATCTTCAGACAAGGTATGTGGCACATAACCATAGTTACAAGGATAGTGCATGGCAGTATTCATGAAGCGATCCACAAACATGGCGCCGGTATCTTTATCCACTTCGTATTTAACAGGATCGCTGTGCGAAGGGATTTCTATAATGACGTTGATGTCTTCAGGGACATTTTTACCGGAATCGACTCGGTCGAGGATCATAACTAGCTCCAAACTTTAATCAGGGTGCCCACTATTGGACGGGGTGGCCATTATAACGGCAATATTAGGATTGTCTAATATGAGTCAGTTGTTCAATAAGCATATTGTAGCGGATTTTTCGGTTTACTTGGGCTGGATATATGCTCTAACCACCTGTCATTGACATGAATCGGACGATTTGGCCTGGTTTATCGTTAAACTCATGTCGCTCAGGTTTACGTGCAATGGCTTCAAGTATTGCATTTTTTAGGCCTTCGTCAGAGATGCCGTTGCGTAGTAGCGGGCGTAATTCGAGTTTGTCATTTTGGCCTAGACACATATAAAGCGTGCCTTCGGCGGATAAACGTACTCGGTTACAGGTATCGCAAAAGTGCTGCGAAATAGGGGTAATAAAGCCTATTCGGACTTCAGTGCCGGCAACTTGAACATAACGAGCAGGACCTCCACCTGGCATGACACCTGGGATTAAATCAAACTTTTGCTCAAGTCTTGCTCGAATATCTTGTAGGTTTACATACCTATCGCTGGCTTCGACACCGGTTTCGCCCATTGGCATGGTTTCAATAAAACGTAAGGTAAATCCATGCTCGATGCAAAAATCGACCATGTCTTCGACTTCGTCATCATTAACGCCTTTCATGACGACCATATTGATTTTGATCGGGCTTAAGCCCACGGCTTTAGCGACCATGAGACCCTTAATCACTTTCTCTAGTTTACCTTTAGTAATCGCTTTAAAACGAGCAGGTTGAAGAGAATCGAGACTAACATTAATGCGAGAAACGCCGGCGTCAAGCAGCGAGGCTGCATGTTTGTTGAGTTGAACTGCATTGGTTGAGAGCGATAAGTCTTTAATGCCGGCTAATTTTGAAAGCCGTGAAGCCAGTTCAGGTACACCTTTGCGTACCAGTGGTTCCCCACCTGTTAGGCGAATACGGCTGACGCCCAATTGGCCAAAAACAGCAATTACACGTTCAATTTCATCAAAATTTAACCAATGTTCAGGAATATCAAAATCCTGAAAGCCTTCCGGCATGCAATAAACGCAGCGCAAGTCGCACCGGTCTGTAACCGAGAGACGGACATAATCAATGTGGCGTCCAAAAGTGTCTATGAGCTGTGTCATGTTTAATACCGATACATTAAGTTAGCTATTATAACTGAGTCTAAAGTTTGTGACTGGTTCCACAAGATGAAGATTAGCTGGAGTAAATATAAGCTGAATTGATACAGATCAGGAATAACAAATTTAATTAAACTGAGATCAGTTTATACTAAGTTTAACGTTAAAGTTGTAAAGAAATAATAACCTTACGAAGTGTGTATGAATAAGCCAAAACCTGACGCTAAATTAACCGTACAGTCTGCCTGTGAATCATGTGGCATACGTGCGTTGTGCCTGCCCGTCTCGTTGGATAATGATGCCCTAGTTTTGATGGGTGACTTAGTTAAGCGACACGCACCCTTAAAGAAGGGTGACTACTTATTTCGTACCGGTGATAAATTCAAATCATTGTTTGCGATCCAGTACGGCTCGATGAAAAGCTATGGTTTGACAATGGATGGTAAAGAGCAGGTAACCGGTTTTCATTTAACCGGCGAAGTATTAGGTATGGATGCCATTGATGAAGATGTGCATCACTGTAATGCAGTGGCATTAGAAAAAACCGAAATTTGTGAGTTGCCATTTGCGGCGTTAGAAACACTGCAGAACGATGTGCCTAATTTGCAGCATGATTTAAATCGTATTATGTCGCGTGAAATACGCCGCGATCACCATATGTTGCTAATGTTGGGTTCAACAACGGTTGAGCAGCGTATGGCACGTTTCCTGTTAAACCTTTATGAGCGCTTACAAAAGCGTGGTGCAAAAGATAATAGGCTTGACCTTTCAATGACCCGCCAAGACATTGGTAACTATTTAGGTGTTGCATTTGAAACGGTTAGCCGCCAACTTGCTCATATGCAAGATGAAGGCATTCTGGAAATAAACAACCGTAATATTCATTTGCTTGACGTTGAAAGGCTTGAATCCATCGCAGGCTAAATAATTTAACAATTATTATTATTTAATTTTCCCACCGGCACTTAATAAGTCAGCGTCTTTTAGCTATTTTAATAGCACTTTTCTCTTTTCCTACGTTAACACCTGCATTCTCTGTGTATATGACCTGCATCCGCAACAAGTATTCTTGATCTCGATCAAGGAGGTGTAGCCCATAGAGGTTTAGTTTATTACCGCAAAGTAATATTCACGATGGAAGAGAGGGAAAGGTAATGGCAAAGATACTTGGTATTCTAGTGGCCATGATGTTGTTTCTAACTGGTTGCGATCAACCGGCGAGTACGGTCACAGAAAATAATAAAACGTCAGAAACACCTGCGCCAGCTCAGGTTGCAGAGACACCTATAATGATAGATCCATCGTTGGCAACAGCGGGCGAAACCCTCTACCAACAAAATTGTATTTTTTGCCACCAGGCAGATGCCATTGGTAAAGCCGGTTTTGCACCATCGCTGACAAATCATGAATTTCTCAGTGTCGCATCAAACAAATTCATTTTAAGCACGATTCGTGATGGGCGCGCGGGCACAGGTATGCCGCCATTTTCTCATCTAGGTAAACAAGACATCGAATCGATAGTCGCTTATTTGCGCAGCTATGCAACCTTACCCGATCGCTCTGTTGAGATTGATGCACAACCAGCGGCGCAAGGTGACATTTCGCGAGGCAAGGCTTCATTCAACCTGATTTGTCTGACCTGTCATGGGCCGAATGGTGACGGTTACGCCTCCGGTGGTACCGGTACCGCGATTGGTAAAGCAGGCACCTTAGATAAAGTTAGTGATGGTTTCCTTCGCGTAACCATAAAAGAAGGTAGAACCGCTACACGCATGCTTGGTTTTGGCAAAGAAGGGCCTCGAACTATGGCGGCACTTTCAGATCAAGAAATTGATGACATCATCGTTTACTTGCGCACCGTACCAAGTAAATAAGGGAGATATTTAGAATGAAACGCATAAAAATGAATCGTCGTGACTTCCTCAAAGGAAGTGCCTTTATTACGAGTGCCGCAGCAGGCGCAAGTTTAATGGTCGGCAATAATCCAGAACTTGAAGCCGCACCGGCAACAGCAGAGAAAGCGACAACAACACGTAAAACTGCCATCGCGCAGTGCCCTTATTGTGGTGTGGGTTGTGGCACCATTATTCAAGCAGAGAACGGCAAGATTGTTTCGATGCGACCTGATAAAGACCACCCTACCAACTATGGTTTGCAATGTATTAAAGGTTTAACAGCGGCTGAACCGATTTATGTTGATCGCATGGAAGGTGACCCGTATGTACGCAAAGACGTATGGGAAGAATGGAGTAAGCCAGGTCATGGCGACATGGAATACATCAGTAAGACCAAGGGTTCATTTGACGAAGAACATTTTGTTCGTGTGCCGTATCAAGAAGCTTCTGATATGACTGCGCATAAGATTGCGCACTTAGCGAAAAAATATTCAGGTAACTCGATTGCTTTGTATGGTTCTGGTCAGCTCACCATGGAAGGGCAATATCTAGAAAACCTATTTATGAAGGGCGTACTCGGTTCGAACACTATCGAAGCCAATGCGCGTATGTGTATGACGTCGGCTGTAACAGGTTACTTCGCAACACTCGGATCAGATACACCGCCACTGGCGTATGAAGACATTGAGCTTGCGGACATGGTGATGCACTTTGGCCACAATGCCCGTGAGTCGCATCCGATTATCTATTGGCGCATTGCAGACCATAAACAAAAAACAGATATTCCTACCGTTGTTGTTGATCCGCGCTTCACTGGTACATCGAAAGGTTATGAAGACATCAACAAAAAGAACTCGGTACACGTACCTATTCTGAATGGTGATATCAGTTTTCTTAACGCCATCGCACACGTGCTGTTGAAGGAACATCCTGATGTTATTGACTGGGATTTCCTCAAGGCGCACGTAACAGGCTGGAAAGAATATGTTGACGGTGTAACCAATGATTACAGTCCAGAACAAGTGCAAGATCGTATGGGTGGAGATAACCATGAAGTTCCACCTGAACTGATTCGCAGAGTAGCGAGTATGTTTGCCGATGCAACACGCAAACGCCTTGCGCGTGGTAAAGGTAAGCACGACGGTAAAGATGCTTACGGTGGTGTCATCATCATGTGGGGTATTGGTTACAATCAACACATCCACGGACAGCACAATGTTATCTCGATCATCAACTTACTAACTTTAACGGGTAACTTAGCGAAACCAGGTTGTGGACCGTTTTCAATGACAGGCCAGCCGAATGCGATGGGCGAACGTTTCACTGGTGGTTTGACTGGGCGTCTGCCGTTTAACCAACCATTAGATAATACTGCACACCGTAAACACATGGCACGGCATTGGAATGTCCCCGAATCCAATTTGGTTACCGCGATGAAGGCTAAGAACCCGGGTTATGCGATCGGTATGATGGAGCGAGCGTTAAAAGATGAAGTGAAAGCGATGTTCTTTGTTTATGCCACGCATATTGATCTACCGGATCTGCATCAATTGGTACGGCCTGCTATGTTGAAGACATTTAATGTAGTACAAGAAATATATCGTCATGCACCTAATAATTTATATGCGGATGTCATTTTCCCTGCCGCCACATGGGGCGAGGTTGATGGAACCTATATTAGCTCGGAGCGCCGTATTAACCGTGTAGAAAAAGCGGCCGATGCCCCGGGCAAATGTCGTCCTGATATGGACATGGTGATCGATAAAGGCAAAGAGATTGCGCACTTGCTTGGACTTGATGCGGACAAGATTTTTCCGTGGCAGCGTAAGGAAGATGGTTTTTATGATGCGCAAGAAATCTTCCGTGCAGTTTGTGCTGCATCAGAAGGCACCGATACCGATCTAACGGGACTTCTTGAGGTTGAAAAAATCGATGGCAAGACACCGTATCAACAATTACGTGATCTGCGTGGTATTCAATGGCCTGCACCGACTTATGAAACAGCAAAAGCGGGCGGTACAAAACGACGTTTCATGTTGCAAGAAGGTAATTGGAAGAGCAAACCGTATGGTTACTTCCGAACCAATGATGGCAAGGTGCATATGAAGTTGTGTCAGCAAGATTACTCACAACGCGAAGCGATCACCAAGAAGCTGATGGAATTTGGTACCAAAGGCGGACCTTTAACCATTGATAACATTCCCTTGTTGAAACAAGCACGTGATATGGGGCTGACGCCTGATCTACCAGACGAAAAAGAACGCGGTCAAGTTTGGGATAAGGTTGCTAAGGATAAATATCCTTTCTGGCTGGGTCTCGGTGTGGTGTATGAGCATTTTCATACAGCTAAATCTAACCGAAGTCCAACTACTCGCCGCCTTGTTCCAGAAATGTATGTTGAAATGCATGCAGAGGATGCCAAAGAACTTGGCATTAAAGATGGCGATAAAGTAAGGCTGGTAACTCGCCGAGGTCACTTTGAGGCTAAAGCCCAAGTAGGTAGTAATAGTTTAGTTAGACCTGCTCGTAATAGCGTGCCACGAGGCTACATGTTCAGCCCTTGGAATTTATCAGTTGCTGACAGTGCCGATCCGAAGAAGAACAAGTGGCTTGTGAATGGTGTATCGAGTCGTGTTTGGGATCTTGTTTCAGGACAGGTTGATTTCAAGAAACTCGCTTGTCGTATTGAAAAGGTATAGATAAGCCGAAAATTTAGGGGCGAGGCAAGAGGGATGGTTTCTTTTTTGTCTCGCCCCTTTAATTTTATAGGTTGATTAAAACGATGCAACGACGAACGTTTATAAAATCACTGGCAGCCAGTGCGGCTTTACTTGCAGCAGCACCACTTGTTCAGGCTTCCAATGATCCATCATTTCGTTTTTTGAGGCCGCCGGGTTCAAAAGATGAAAAAGATTTCGCCGCAACCTGCATTCGTTGTGGCAAGTGCGGTGAGGTGTGTCCAAATAGGTGTATAAAATTTCTTGGTACTGAAAACGGTATCGAATCACTTGATACGCCTTACATTGTTCCACGCGAGCAGGCCTGCATTTTGTGTATGAAGTGTGGTGATGTGTGTCCAACAGGTGCGATTGAATCATTACCTCGAGATGGAAACGTCATAATGGAAAAGGTCAATATGGGCGTGGCGCGTGTCGATCGTACTTTATGTTTGTCATGGCAAGGTAAAACATGTGGCGTTTGTTATCGCGCATGCCCGCTACAAGATGCGGCAATTCGTATTGGTCGGTTGGAACAACCGCATGTACTAAAAGGCTGTGTCGGTTGTGGTCTTTGTGAACGTTCCTGTATTCAGATCCCACAAGCCATAAGAATTATTCCCAGTCATACGCAAAAGCGAGTTTAAATAATGCAAAAGAGTGTTGAAAATCCATCTGCATTACGTCATTTGAATAAGCTTCGTTGGCTGGTGCTAACGTTGGTCTTCTTAACTTTGGTGTTATTACCTTTCATTCATATTTATCAGAGCTATGTTGCGGCGCACGCTTACGACTTGTTATTACCGAATGAAAAAAAAATTTACGATGCGATGGAATGGCTTACGTCACCCTTTGTTAATGATCCAGAGCATGACCTTGATGTTATTAAAGGTACAACATGGTCCGGTTCTTTATTTGGTTTTAAAGTAAGCGACCCCTTAGCTGTCCTAAGCCAAGCATCAGCTTCACTGTCTTTATATTGGCCATTCATTTTAAGTGGTTTGATCCCAGTTGTTGTGACGGTGTTACTTGGCCGAGTGTTTTGTGGTTGGATTTGTCCGGCGACGTTTATTTATGAATTAAATGACACCTTAGCGGCGTGGATGCGCCGTGCCGGCGTGCCGTTGGGTGATAAGGTTTATGATAAACGGATTAAATATTTAATCCTGATTGCTGGATTGGTCCTTTCAATGTTGCTCGGCAGCATTATGACGGCGGCGATATATCCCCCCGCTATCATTGGACGCGAACTGTATTATGCGATTGCGCAAGGTGCATTCGGTAGTGGCGCGGTATTTTTTATACTGACTATTCTGTTTGATTTGTTAGTAGCGCGCCGAGGTTTTTGTCGTTACCTGTGTCCCGGCGGCGCTTTGTATTCATTGTTAGGGCGTTACAGACTGTTGCGCATCCAGCGTGTTGTGGAAGATTGTAACGACTGTAAAAAATGTAATGTCGTTTGTGAGTTTGGTTTAGATCCACTACAGGATGGTTTTGGTCAGGAATGTAATAACTGTACAGCCTGTATCGCCGTGTGTCCTACCGACGCCTTAGTTTTTAAAGTACAAACACATGATCAAGCTTTTCAGGGGCCGGGCCATCTTGGGCACGCTTACCGTAACCAGCAAGCCAGCGTTAAAACTGAAGAGGGCGTATGAAACGTCGTCGCTTTTTACAAACAGTTGGTGCCTATTCAGCATTGGCGTTTGTTTCAACGATCCCTTATGGCTTGGCGAGGTTTTTGTCGCCGAAAGTCCATGCCGCCGATCACGCGCATATTCCTTTACCGGGCGCATTGGCTGATCCGGATGCATTTGCTCGTGCCTGCATTGGTTGTGGGTTATGCGGTGAAGTGTGTCCACCACGATGCATTGAATTTAAACAACGCGATGGTGGCAGCAAGGTCAATACCCCCTACATCGATCCGGCAAAGAAGGCCTGTATTTTATGCAATAAATGCATGGAGGTCTGTCCGACGGATGCCTTAACAGTGACACCAATACGCGATGTCGATATGGGTATTGCGCAAATAGATCGTGCAGCATGTTACCCATGGGTTGATGAAGGGGTTTGTGGTGCTTGTGTCGCAATTTGCCCCTTAGGTGAGTCTGCGATAAATTTTGAGTTTGCTAATTTTTATAAACCTGCTGTGCAAGAAGGTTGTGTTGGCTGTGGTCAATGTGTCGAGGTTTGCCCCGAGCCCAGTTTACCCATTCGCATCGTTGCGCGCAGTGAAGGCACGATTGCTAAACATGGCGCCGCTGTAAGACGACGATCGTATTGAATTATGTGTTGTAAACGCAGAGCACGCAAGGGCGCGGAGTTCGCAGAGAAGGGCTAAGTGAATAATCAATTTATTATATGTGTTTTTGTACAAAGTATTTCTTCGCGCCCTCTGCGCCCTTGCGATCTTTGCGTTAATAACTTGATACTAATAAGAGGGTAGGAGCTGTAATGTTGGTACGGTCTGTTTGGTTTGTATTTTTATTATGTTTAGCTGCGGTCACTGCACAGGCGCACCATGTTCTTGGTCGGCCTGCATATAGCCTTGGTGCGGATTCAAACACACCACCGAGCATGCAGGTGGAAACACAGATAGGTGACTTCTATGTCACTTATATGGCCTTCCCCGCATTCCCGAAACCAAATGAACATGGTCGTGTGAATTTATATGCTTCACGAATTGATAATGGTCTGCCATTTGATGGCAAGGTCACATTCAAAGTGCGAGACGACAGTTGGTTTGCCAGCGAAGAAGAGATATTAGGCGTTCAAAGTATTGATGAGGTTGTTTATCGCCAAGGGTTTATTTTTCAAAAAGACGGTGACTATATTATAACAGCTGAATTCGAATCTGGTGGTGAACCGTATTTGATCGATTTCCCGTTGCGTATTGGCGAACCTGCTGCTGTTGGCCCGATAGGCATCACTGTTGCCGCACTCATTTTGATTTTATTTTCAGTGAATATATTACAGAGAAAGAAACGTTTTAGCCTAAAAGCAAAACGTGCCCGTGAGGAAAATAATACATGACCATGACGCATCCCGGGTTACCGGATACGTGGTTATGGTTTTCTCTGGCGGTTATGTCAGCGGGGCTGTTATGGACATATTTACGAGCACCGAATGATTCTGTCAAACAACGCTTTTTTAATGTTGAGCGAATCCCACTTTTAGGTCAAGTAGCAAGATTATTTTCAGCAAGTCCTTGGCCTTTATTAATTTTAAAGTTCGTTTCTGTAGCACTGTTTTTAACGGTTATTGCAGCAGGGCTATTTGGTACACCGATCCCAGAACGTAATCTTGCAACCACGTTAACGTGGACTGTGTGGTGGGCTGGATTGATTATCACGGTATTTTTTCTTGGCTCAGCATGGTGTGCAGTATGTCCATGGGACACGATTGCAAGCTGGCTTGTAAAGCGTCGCTTGTGGCGACGTGCCGACGCATCCAGTAGCCTCGGTTTAAAGGTCCCTAAGACATGGCGGAACGTTTGGCCGGCATTGGCAATGTTTGTCGGGCTTACCTGGCTTGAACTGGGCATAGGGGTCACGACCAACCCTTATGCTACGGCGGTGTTATCGTTAGTCATGATTGTGTTGGCAACGGTTTACTTGTCGGTCTTTGAGGGCAAGGCCTTTTGCAAACACGTCTGCCCAGTCGGTCGTACGGTCGGTTTCTATGCACAATTATCAATGGTCGAATTACGTCCGCGCCAGCTGCAGACCTGTAGTGATTGCGCAACCATGGAGTGTTATTACGGCACCGAAGACATCGAACCATGCCCAACGCACCTTATGATGGGAACATTAACACAGAGTACTTATTGCACTTCCTGTTCTGCCTGCACCATGAGTTGTCCTCACGACAATGTGGGTTGGCGTTTACGAAGCCCAGCAGCTGAAGCCATTCAGCATGCACGACCACATTGGGACGAAGCATGGTTTATGTTGGGCCTATTAGGTTTAACAACCTTTCATGGCATCACCATGATGGGTTTTTGGGAACAAGGCCTTTCTCGTTTTGGGCAGTTTATAGGTGACTCAGGTCAGCTTATTTGGAGTTTTAGTGCGGGGATGGTGTTGGTGTTCTTTGCACCGATTTTATTGTATTCGCTACTCATTAAATTAACGCAATCTTTGCTTCCTGTGGCGATAGACTTTAAACAATTATTTTCCAAGTTAGCGTTTGTTTCATTGCCGCTGGCATTCGTTTACCACATTGCGCATAACTTGAATCATTTGATTCGCGAGAGCCGTGGTTTTACAGAAGTCTTAATCAACCCACTGGGTAGAGATGCGTTGCCATTAAGCAGTGCGGAAATGCATATGCGGCACATGAACCCACTTATTTCTGAGCAGCTGCTTTATGCCTTACAGGCGGGGCTGATGATATTTGGTTTTTGGCTTGCATTACAAATTTTGCAAAAGCGTACCATGGAAATTTTAAAAGGGTCATCAACATGGCGGTCATATTATTTATTGCCAGGAATTATATTTATAAGCAGCGTTACTGCATTGAATCTATGGCTGTTGATACAGCCAATGGTTATGCGGATGTAGGAAGGTTTTATGTCACCACAGAATGAAGAGAAGAATGAGCTTTTGCACCGTGAACGCAGACATGTACGCATGTTGGCAGCACGTATGCCAATCGTTTTTGTATTAATTGTGTTTGTTTGTGGGATTATATTTTGGGGTGGTCTGAATACCAGCATGGAATTAACCAACAATGAAACATTTTGTATCAGCTGTCACGAAATGGAAAATAATGTTTATCGGGAATATCAACAAACAGTGCATTATAAAAACAGGACGGGTGTTCGAGCTACCTGTCCGGATTGCCATGTGCCGCGAGAATGGGAGCATATGGTAGTGCGTAAGATTGCTGCAACCAACGAGTTATTTCACAAAGTGATCGGTTCAATTGACACCCCAGAAAAGTTTGAGACTAAGCGTCTGCAACTCGCCGAGCATGTTTGGAAAAGTATGAAACAAACTGATTCACGTGAGTGTAAGAACTGTCACGCAAATGAATTTATGGAGCTGAGTAGTCAAAGTAAATTATCACAACGTAAACATGCCCGAGGTATTAAAGAGAACTTAACCTGCATCGACTGCCATCGAGGTATCGCGCATCAGCTACCAAAAGATTTTGATGCTGATGGTAAATTGCATGCAATGTTTAAAAAAACCAAACGCCCTTGTGGTGATTGTCATAAAAATTTAGCACAGTCGGATGAAAAAATTACATGGTAGATGAAATTGATCCTAGTCGACGTGCGTTTTTTCGCCGCGCAGCAAGCAAAGCCGCAGAGAAAGCGGTGGAGCATGCTCAAGCAAAAATTGAAGCGCGCGCTGTGCGTTGGGTACGTCCACCATTTGCACTGCCGGAATTAGAATTTATTTTAGCCTGCACGCGTTGTGGTGATTGCATTGACGCATGTCCGCACAATGTTTTATTTCCCTTGTCAGCCAGTTATGGGGCAGATGTTGCATCGACAGCCGCCTTGGATGTACTGAATGGTGGCTGTCATCTCTGTGAAGATTGGCCCTGTATAAGCGCTTGTGAGGCAGAGGCCTTAAAAATTCCGATGGTGGAGCAAGAAGCCGATGCTGAGGAGCGTATGGTTTGGCCAAAAATGGCGCGTGCATCAATACTGCGTGATGAGTGCTTACCGTTCAAGGGTCCTGAATGTGGTGCGTGTGAAGGTAGTTGCCCAATTCCCAATACCCTTGTTTTCAATAGGGAAAAGCCACAGATTAACCAAGATAGTTGTTCGGGCTGTGGTTTATGTCTTGCTGCGTGTATTGCGGCACCCAAAGCGATCAAAATCAGTTCACTCTACAGTTAAAATTGTATATTAATCAGTGCTTTGAGTGTTTTAGGTAGAATTTGAATGTAATAACCGATCTAGTTTGATCATTTTCCACGATTTTCTGCATTATGACCCATAAACAAAAGGCGCGGACCTTCAGCCTATATAATATTTATTTATCATCCATCACTTTTATCGCGCCATTAAAAACTATTGCTCAATTACTGCCAAAGTAGGGCACTTTTGTCTTGGCTCTCGTAGCCTCTTGATTTACACTACCGCCTGTTTCGACCACGCCTGTGGATGGTTCTACCCAGCGTCCAGTAAAATGGACAAAATAGGGAAGGGGCTGCGACAGAAAGAGATGTCAGTATGTCGCATTTTAAAGCGTCTATTCGCCAGGGTGAAAGAACTGCACGAGTAAGGTTACCGGTGTGAATGCACCTCCTGCTCTTCATACTTAATAAATAACGATAGAAATATAAACCGAGGAAGTGTCGATATGTTCAACACCAACCCCTTTTCTGAATTAGCAGCATTGATATCTCCAGAGATCATGCAGGGTTACATTATTTTAATGGCTATCCTAGTGTTCTTGGGTACAGTGCTAGATATGATGCACAAGAAAAGTGCTAAATACTTTTTCCAGGATTCCGAAAAAAACGCGAAAAATGCCAAACGTACCGTAGGTGCTGGCGAAAAAGTCGGTCTTGCTGTTGCAGTAGTTGCCAATGAAGTTTTAACTTCAGGTGAATTTGCTAACACTAAGCGCAGACTTTCTCACCTTTTAACTATGTATGGTTTCATTCTCTTTGTTGTAGCAACAGCATTGATGATTTTTGGTAACACTGCAGAAATCCTGCCACAACTTTGGCATATCGGCGCAATCATGCTTTGTCTTGGTGGTTACTGGTTCTGGTTCTCTATCCGTGTTGACGTGTCTGCAGAAGGCGCTAAATGGTATAAATTAGTACCAGCAGATATCTTTATTGTTTCTCTTTTTACAACTGCGACATTCGGATTGATCTGGTCTTACTTGCAGTCTTCGGGTGCAGGTGCAGTTGCAGACATGGGCTGGACAACATTGTTCTTTGGTTTGTTCATCCTTTCAAACACAATACTTTTCGCTAGTGTTTTATGGTCTAAGTTTGCTCATATGTTCTTCAAGCCTGCAGCAGCATTGCAAAAACGTGTTGCGCATGCAGACGGCGGCAACTTGAATTTGCCTGGTGATTTCGATTTATCTTCACCTGAAGTACAAGCAAAATTCCCTGATATCCCTCAGTACATGGGTAAGAATCCAGTTAACATGGGTCCTGGTATCAGACGTGAGCCACCAAACCACTACTAACAATAACTAAACGAATTTAGTTTAAGAAAGAGAGAATACTATGCCTACTTTTGTATATATGACTCGTTGTGATGGTTGTGGACAGTGTGTTGATATCTGCCCATCAGACATCATGCACATCGATAAAACATTACGCCGTGCTTACAACATTGAACCAAACATGTGTTGGGAATGTTACTCATGCGTTAAAGCTTGCCCACATCACGCAATTGACGTGCGTGGCTATGCAGATTTCGCACCTTTAGGTTCTTCAGTTCGCGTACACCGTGATGAAGAAAAGGGCACCATCGCATGGCGCATCAAGTTCCGTAATGGTCAAAAAGACATGGAACTACTCGCGCCTATTACGACTAAGCCTTGGGGTACCTGCATTCCACAGTTAGCTGATGTAGCAGCACCCGCTGCAGCAGTAGTTGACAGTGAACTGTTATTTAACGAGCCAAAGTATGTTGCGATGAATGACAATGCTTTGCCTACGTTAAAATCTAATAAGTTGTCACTTAAAGAAGGGGTTTACTACTAATGACTTACAAGACAATTATTGAAGACGATATTGACGTCTTGGTCGTTGGTGCTGGTCTTGGCGGTACAGGTGCAGCATTTGAAGCGAGATATTGGGGCAAGAACAAAAAAATTGTTATTGCAGAAAAAGCTAATATCGACCGTTCTGGTGCGGTAGCCCAGGGTCTTTACGCGATCAACTGTTACATGGGTACACGTTGGGGTGAGAACAATCCAGAAGATCACGTACGTTATGCGCGTATGGATTTAATGGGTATGGTTCGTGAAGATTTAGCTTTTGATATGGCACGCCACGTGGATTCAGCTGTACATCAGTTTGAAGAATGGGGCCTACCTATCATGCGCGACGAGAAGACAGGTGTTTATCTTCGTGAAGGTCGCTGGCAGATTATGATTCACGGAGAATCTTACAAGCCGATTGTTGCAGAAGCAGCGAAAAAATCAGCAGACAAAGTATTCAACCGTATTTGTGTAACGCATTTATTGATGGATGACAGCAAAGATAACCGCATCGCGGGTGCTGTAGGCTTCAACGTACGTACTGGTAACTACCACGTATTTAAGTCTAAGACTGTTATCTGTGGCGCTGGTGGTGCTTCTAACATCTTCAAACCACGTTCAGTGGGTGAAGGCGCTGGTCGTGTTTGGTACGCACCATGGTCATCGGGTTCTGCATACGGTCTTATGATCGGTGCTGGCGCGAAAATGACACAAATGGAAAACCGTATCGTATTAGCTCGATTCAAAGATGGTTACGGTCCTGTAGGCGCATACTTCTTGCACCTTAAAACTTATACTCAAAACTGTTTGGGTGAAGAGTATGAATCAAAATGGTTCCCAGCTCTGACTGAAATGGTTGGTAAAGAGTATCTTGATACAGAAAATCAACATTTGTCACACAAACCAATTCCAACATGTTTGCGTAACCATGCATTCATCAACGAAGTGAACGCGGGCCGTGGTCCAATTCACATGGTTACAATGGAAGCATTCCAAGATCCTCATCTAGAAGAAATTGGCTGGCATAACTTCTTAGGTATGACAGTTGGTCAAGCAGTTCTTTGGGCTGCAACTGACGTTGATCCTAAATACGAAAACCCTGAGTTAACAACTTCTGAGCCATATGTAATGGGTTCACACGCTACAGGTTGTGGCGCATGGTGTTCAGGTCCTGAAGATGTATCACCAGAAGAATATTTCTGGGGCTACAACCGCATGTCTACAGTTGAAGGTTTGTTTGGTGCAGGTGATGCGGTTGGTGGTACACCACACGCGTTCTCATCAGGTTCTTTCACTGAAGGTCGTTTGGCCGCTAAAGCTGCGTGTAAATACATCGATGATGGCAAAGCTGCCGGCATCATGGTTTCTGATAAGCAGATTGCTGACCGCAAGGCAGAAATCTACAAGCCTCTAGAAACATACACAGTTGGTCGTAACGAAATCGTTGCTGGTTCGGTTAACCCTAACTACATCAACCCACGTCAGGGTCTCGATCGTCTACAGAAAATGATGGATGAATATTGTGGTGGTTTCGGTGTTAACTACATGACTAACGAAAAGCTTCTTCAAATTGGTCTTAAGAAAATGGCTACTTTGGGCGAAGATTTAGATAAAATTGCTGCTGAAGATATCCATGAACTGTTACGTGCATGGGAATTGAAGCATCGTTACCTTACTTCTGAAAGTGTATTCCAGCACACGTTGTTCCGTAAGGAAACACGCTGGCCTGGTTACTACTACCGTGGTGATGCGATGAAGTTAGATGATAAAGACTGGCATGTATTGACAGTTTCTCATCGTGATCGTGAAACAGGTCAGTACACAATGGAAAAAGCGCCTCTTTACCACTTGGTAGATGAAGCATAAGCTACGAATTTAGTTATATTAACTAAGTTTTATCCAGCTTGTAAAAAAGACCAGCAACTTGTTTGTTGGTCTTTTTTTATGGTTTATAATGCGCACCTTTACCACAGTAAGTAACCATACAATTAGTAAGCATTAAGAAGAGTAGAATGATGAATATTATTGAAAATACAGATGAAGAAATTTTAGAGCATGCGCATACAATGTGGGCTGACCTCGTAAAATACTCGAATGAAGGAAACTACGGTGCTTTTACCCGAAACTTTTCATCATCTTTTCAAATGGGTGCGAATGAAATTGAAATGGGTAAGCAATTCGCGAGAAGTGATTTAGCAAAAAACCTATCTGATGATTATGTATATCTTGGCATGATCCGCCGTGGTCAACATGTAACGGTTTTATACAAACAAACAAACAGCAAAGATGGATCTGAGTGGCTTGGCCGATTGGTGTTGGGCTATGAAAAAGATAAGGTAAAAATCTTTGGCGCTACCTTGTTCTAAGATAGAACGTTCTTAATCAGTTTTATACAAAACAGGCTTTTACAGTTATGTCAGATACAATTGAAATTGAAAAATTCGTTGAATTAAATTACAAAATAATCGATGAGAAGACCGGTGACATTCTTGTTACTGTTGATTATCCCATCGGTTATGTTCATGGCGTAAATGATGTTATGAGCGAAGAGGTGACAAAACACCTTGATGGTAAAAAAGTCGGTGATGTGATTGAAGTACCGATTGATATGAAACAAGTTTATGGCGAGCGAGACGAATCTCTGGTTTTTACCGATAACATTGAAAATGTACCTGAGGAATATCGGGAAATCGGAATGACCATCACCATGGAAAATGAAAAGGGCGAGCCTAAAAGTTTTATTGTCACGCGCTTTGATGATAAGACCTTAACTGTCGATGGTAATAATCCACTCTGTGGCAGGGATGTCGTTTTTGTATTGGAAATACTAACAGTACGCGACGCAACAGATGAAGAAATCGACCTTGGCGGCGCAGTAGGTGCAGATCCGGATCTCAATGAAATTCTCAACTAATACATTATTATTTCCAGACAATAAGGCGCTTGAAAAAGCTGTTGAGCACTATAAAAGCCTTGTTTCTGATGATGAAGCAATCAATGTTGGCGCTGATAACAGAGCGGCCATCGCTGATAACTTTATTTATACGCGTGGAAATTTTGAACAACACCGTTACAGCGCCAATGTATTTGATACTGCACAAGCGACATTACAGGCATTATTAACAGATGAGTTGCGTAATGAATCACCTAGAGATTGGGCTGAGATACAAAACAGTTTAGGAAATATACTTGCGGCACTAGGGCAAAACCTAAGAGATGTTGATTTGTATAATCAGGCAATTGCGTCTTTTACGAGTGCATTAGACGTTTATAACCAAGCAGAATTTCCACTTGAATGGGCCGCTACACAGTCTAATCTCGGTACGGCGTTGCAAGCATTAGGCAGACAGGAAGCTGATGCGAAGTTACTGCATAAATCCACGGATGCGTATACCGCCGCTTTACTGGAATATTCTCGAAAAGAGACACCAGTCGAATGGTCAATCGTTATGTTTCAAATTGGCGCCGCATTTCATTCTTATGGCATGCTACTCAAAGGTAACCGTAATTTACAAAAGGCCGTTGTCTCTTATAAGAATGCACTCGCAGAATTGGATGCAGATCTTTATGCGCTAGAATTGACCGCAACACATAACAACCGTGGCGCGGTGCTCACTCATTTGGGCGAATCAGAAGATAATGCTGAACGGATAGGCGAAGCGGTTAGAGCATATGAAACAGCATTAACTGTGAGCATGGAACAGCAGCTTCCCTTTCACTTAGCGGTGTTAATCCGGGTGAATAAGGCCACAGCCAACGGCATAATCGCCGAAATGACAAATAATGCGGTACTTGCAGAAGAAGTTGCTGACGAATTTGAGCTGATTTCAGCCTGCTTCCCACATGCTTTACAGCCATTATGCGCAAAATACTGTGAAGCCCAGCTGATCAAGGCAAAATCGCTATTTGGCACTGCAGATAGCCATTAGAAATGAATGACAATATTCAATGTATTAGCTATGATAATGCCTAGCTAAAAAGATTGTATCAAAAGCCTATTATGTTTCTGCTTCAAAAGAGCTAAAATAGAGGTATGTAAAGATAGTTATTTACTGCAATACCTTGCGGTGACTATCATTAATATTATTTACGAGGAGAATACAAATGAGCGGTGCCGCACCTAAGACCAGACCTAAAGTTCCTGAAGGTAAAGCTAAATTTCTGACAACGACTCAGAAACAGATTGTAGAAGGCGCGTTCCATGTTGGTTATACAACTACGTGGGAACCGTTCCAAAGAGAAGTGAAATACACTACTCCAAAACGCCCATAATGCGTTTAGTTGTGTAAACGTTTAAGTTTACACAGCGAGCTAAATCTAATTTAGTCATTAAAAAGCACGCTTTATTGCGTGCTTTTTAATGTAAGCTTGAAAGTCAGTCTCGATTCTTTCGCTGCTTAAACACGATCAGAAAGTTGATAATCGACGTCAATGAAAGCACCAATATCGGCCATAAACTTCACCAATCTACCGCCAAAACCTACGTCTGGACAGGTATCACCCTTATCAATGGATAAGGTCAACACGACACCAAGTCTTGGTGATAGATTATGGCTTTTACATACATCAATAATGTTTTGTTTAATCGGTTCGAGTTCTTTAAGTATAATTTCAGTCAGTTTATAAAGATCAACTTCTTCAGTGCCATCTGCCTCTGAGATAGTTGGCGTTGAAATCTCCCATGAACTGATCACAGGTTTTTCCATACCACTTCGTGAACCAGCATCATTGGTTGAGGTGGGTTCTACCCCAAGTAGGCGTGTTATGTCAGCAGGGTTGAAATGGTAACCAGCAAGTGAGAAGTAAGCGCGTCCTTTATTAGATGCCACAGGTCATTTCCTCTTCAATAAATAGTCATAATGACTATAGATTATAACGTGTAGGACTAATATTTACTGTATTAAGTCATTTGTTTATCAGGGTAATTGCAACGAATTGGTTCTATATATTTTTCACTCAAAAGATGTGAAAATAATAACAATGAAATAAGTGATACAAAAGGTAATGAACAATGTCCTCTGAAGTAAAGAAAGAAAAGAAGCGAGATCCGAATAATCCCTGCCTTTTTTGTGGTGAGCCTCGTGGTGTATCGCTGCAGAATCTCCTTGCTTACAGTGCCCGTGACTCATACGGAGTGAGCCCAGGCCATACATTGGTCATTCCTGAACGCCATGTCGCAAGCTTTTTTGAGCTTACTCCAGAAGAAGTGGCGGCTTGTATGGACCTCATCAGTAAGGAAAAAGAACTGCTAGACGAAGAATTCAAACCTGATGGTTACAATATTGGCGTTAATATAGGCCCGGCTGCAGGACAGAGTATTCTCCATGTGCACATACACATCATTCCACGTTATAAGGGTGATGTTGAAAATCCGCAAGGCGGTGTTCGGCATGTGATCCCAGATAAGGCACATTACACGCGTTAGAATTCTACAAAGAAACTAAGCGAGTCTGTAATCTATAGAGTGAGAGCAACTGATGAGATTAGAGACAGATAGAAAGTGATATTCTCTGCATTAAAGCTATTGCTACCTGCAATAATTCCATCTTGGAATTTTTTTGATGTTATCGTCCCATCACCACGTATTCAAATTGCGTTGCTACAGAGCAAAAAGCAAACTAAACCTGAATGGGCAGAGTTTAGACCAAGACCTCGTTCATTGTCAGTGAAACAACTATTCGTTCATTTGTTTTGGAATGCACAGTGGAATGAATCATTATTTTTAGTAAGTTGCGCAGAGCGTTTAATTGATTATCCGACACAGCACAGTGAAGAAGAAATATTCACAAGAATTATAAATGACACTGTATTAAAGAAACATAAGCCTCAGTATGAATACATTAAATTTAGATTAGTCTTCGTAAGACGAGAGGGCGAAGCATTAATTGAGGAAGTCCGCTACCAGTCGAAGGCGCGACAGATTGAGAATGATCGTTAGCGATGGACTTTGAACTAGCAATAAGAATCACTGAGATAGCATTAGGTTTTGCACTCTTTCAACAAAGCATAGAACATCTTCGAACGTACTTAATTGAACGAATTATATTTTTACCTCGAGCAGTGCTTGCTGTACTTCTGATTGTGGGTGTGGCAACTTCTTGGGTGATTGTAGCCTTGTTGGTGTTAAGTATTGTAATCCTGTATCGATTCGATGGTCCGTACAATGGTGGGGCAGATCGAATGGGCCTACTTGTTTTAGTCTGTTTAGTGTTGGTTCATTTTTTGCCTACACTTTATTGGAAAGAGCTGGCGTTTGGCTATTTAGCGGTACAGTTAACACTGTCTTACTTTATTTCAGGGTATGTGAAAGTGATAAACCCACAATGGCGAAACGGTCACGCATTATCAGATGTCTTCCTATTTTCAGCTTATCCGGTCAGTGAGTCACTACGTTGTTTTTCACGATCGAAAAGATTACTGCTAATTATGTCATGGTTAGTAATCATGTTTGAATTAATGTTTCCATTTATGCTACTGACACAAGCTACCTTAGTGGTAGCACTGGTCATTGCAGCGGCTTTTCATCTATCAAATGCAGTTTTATTTGGTTTAAATAGATTTTTTTTGGTGTGGTTAGCCGCGTACCCCTCTATTATATGGTTTCAAGAACGCATATTCGTTACAATTTAAATCTAAATATAACCTTAAGTAGAATAATTATGGATCGCGAGATACTTTTAAAAGCCGCAGAGCAAGGCATTATTAATAAAGAGCAGGTTGAATTACTTGCTAATTTTGATGCCGATGCTGACGCGGGAAATGAAGAAGAGCAATTACGCTTTATTCGAAGCTTTGGCGATATCTTTATTACTTTGGGTATCGTTTTTGTCTCAATCGCAGTAGCACAGTTTGAGATAAACGGTGTTTATAAAATTATTCCAGTGCTGATATTGATCGCGACCACTGAGTGGTTAGTTAGAGTTCGACGTTTGGCATTACCAGGAATCGCCCTGTTAATTGCGACACTTTATTATTCGAGCCAATTTATAGGTCTTTCTAAACCGGATTTTGAATTAGCCAATATAGCTATTCCTACCGCTATCGCAATTGCTTTTTATTGGCGCTACAGAATGCCATTTACATTATTACCTATCGCCCTTGGCATATTAAGTATTGTGACGGTATTGCTCAATATTGACATAGAACAAGCTCAGTACGTTGTTGTAATTTATGGTCTAGCCGTGTTTTCTATGGCAATGTGGTTTGATTCAAGAGATATTAAAAGACAGACGCGTTTAAGTGATGCTGCTTTTTGGTTACATTTACTTGCTGCGCCATTAGTTGTACATGGTGTTATGGTGACATTGTTAGTCGAAACACAATCGGTACCTTTCAGAGAATTGTTTATTATACTTTTCTTTACAGCGTTCTTCCTGGTTGCACTTTATGTCGATCGCCGAGCCATTTTGGTGTCGAGTATTTCTTACGCAATTTACGCCATTATTGAATTAGCTAAAAACAATCAGATTCAAATTGAAAATATGACCTGGCTTATTTTTGTTGGTTTTGGTGTGTTTATCATCGTGTTTGGTGTGTATTGGTACAAGATACGTGCAGTTGTGTTTGCAAAGATCCATGACGCAAAATTGTCTAAGTATGTTCCAGCTATTATTAGATAGTGAGTTGCGACATTGATAGATAAAGAGCGATTGCATGCTGCGATTATTGCAGCTATTACAAGTGCTACAAATAACGCTATGAATGCGGCTAATCAGGCGCATGAAACAGCAACTAATAAAGAAAGTGTCGCCGAAAATAAATATGATACCTTTGGACTAGAGGCTTCATATTTAGCGCATGGACAAGCACAACGTGTTGCTGAATATAAGCAAGCACTGAGCTGCTATCGTGATCTGGCGATTGTCAGCGGGATCGATTTATCTATTGATTTGGGAATGCTAGTTAAGTTGAAAGATGAAACGGGTGCTGAACTATATTTATTTTTAGGACCGGCCGCTGGTGGACTTAAATTTCACTTTGATGACTTAGCTATAACGCTCATCACACCTTCATCACCATTGGGTAAGTCATTATTGGGACTTGAGGTTGGTGATGAAGTAGAAAGGCAAAATAAATCGTATGATATATTGGCGATTTATTAATAGTGATTAAAGATAGTATCAAGCTCGCCACCTGATTCAACTTCGTTAAGGAAACACGTTATAGTACTATTGTTTCCAGCGAATTTCGGTAGCAGTTATGGGACCTATAACAGTTTGGCTAAAGCTATGCGGCATTTTAGATTCTGTGCTTGATACGGGGATTCTGCCACCCATTAATTCTGCTCGATATTGAGGATAGAGTGGTCTTTGCGCTGGATTAGCATAGCCTAGTGGATAGCTGGGCTGATTAGTTTCTAAATCGTATTTATCCGTTGCACCTAGTGTGTGTAAGAGTTCGTGTGCAATAACAATATTATTGGATTGATTATATTGGTTATTTGAAAAAGCATGCACAACACCAATTAGACCTTTTGACAACCCGATAGAGTGAGGAACACGGTCTACATTATTGGGATCGTAGTAGACAACAAACATTTGAATATCAGGTTCAAGTCCTGGATCGGTATTATGTGTCCAGCTCCAGAAACGAAGTTTCATGCTCCACCACATGACCTGGGGGATATTGCCACCAATAGGCGGCAAGGGTGGTTTAGACATGACCTGTGGCGATAATGTAATAACAAAAGGTTCAGTTGTTACGTTTTCATATTCAGTTGCTTGTTGAGCCATGAAGCGACTAATGCTAATAAACCGTGAATCAGTGAGTCGATCAATGTAGGTTTGTGTCGTCTGAGTACCATCGCCATTGATGGGATAGACATAGACATAAAGGGGATTTTCCCAGCTAGTCACGCGCATCTTTGTAAAATAGGCCGATGCTGCAACAAACAGTAATAACAGCAAGGCAAATAAAATACGCATTTGTTTGAACATTTTATTCCTTCAGTAAGGCTGTCTGCATTTCTGTTGCTGAGACCGGTAACGTTAAGATAGCATGAAGCGGGAATAAGTCTTCTAATTTAGATGCAAATTGTCGCTCTTCTTTACTAACCAGAACGATGACCTTGGTATTCAGTGAATATTTAGGCAGGCTATGTAACATCACATCAAGATTACTAATATTAACGCCGGCGTAATTGTTACCGTAGCCATAAAAAAATTCTGCCACGATGAAGTCTGGTTTTTGTTTAAGATTATTAATGGTTTTACGCAATGAATTAAAGCGTGTTTCTACCAGATTCATTGATGTATAGAGTGCAGAAAAATCAGGATGCAGTGAAGATTCAATAATAGAAAATATTGTCTTTTGCATAATTTCTCGCTAATTACGTGTTTGAGTAGCGGTTGGTGAGTTTGCCTTTAAGCGTCTGATGCATGTGACGAAGTAGATTTTCAGTTGTATCCCAATCGATACAAGCATCGGTAACTGAGACACCGTATTTAAGTTTTGAAAGGTCATCAGGGATCACTTGATTACCCCAACCAAGGTTTGATTCAAGCATGAAGCCAATGATTGACTGGTTCCCTGCGTTTATTTGATCAAGACAGTTTTCAACAACTTTAGATTGATTAGCCGGATCTTTGCTGGAATTGCCATGGCTGCAATCAACCGTAATATTGAGAGGTAGTTTGGCATCAACCAATGCGTTCTCACATGCACTAATGTGTTGCGCATCGTAATTTGGTTTTCCGCCACCACCGCGTAAGACAACGTGGCCATAGCGATTACCACGCGTTTTAACAACAGTGCACTGTCCTTGTTGATTAATACCAAGGAAGTTATGTGGTTGAGAAACAGAATGTAAGGCGTTAATGGCGACATCAAGGCTACCATCGGTACCATTTTTAAAACCGACTGGCGTAGAAAGGCCGCTGGCCATTTCACGGTGCGTTTGAGATTCAGTGGTCCGCGCCCCAATGGCCGACCAAGTAATAAGATCAGAGAGATATTGTGGCGTAATCGGATCAAGCGCTTCCGTTGCGGTTGGGATCCCCATTTCCGCTAAACTCAGCAATAATTCGCGAGCCTTGTATAAACCTTTTTCAATGTGGAATGAGTCATCCATGTAGGGGTCATTGATAAGCCCTTTCCAACCAACAGTGGTGCGTGGTTTTTCGAAGTAAACGCGCATGATGATGTAGAGCGTATCATCAACCTCGGCAGCGAGCTTTTTGAGCTTTTCTGCATACACGAGTGCGGCATCAGTATCATGGATTGAGCAGGGCCCAATGACGACAAACAGACGCTGATCATCGTGGTCTAGAATTTTTTGGACAGTCTCGCGTCCGTCTAATACAGTTTTTTCCGCGGCGATGCTTAGCGGTAAGGCTTCTTTAACCACAGCGGGTGTCGGAAGCAGATCCTGGGACAGGACATTAATGTTATTTAACTGTTGGTCGGTCATACCCTACAACTCAAATTTACGCTTATGTTAGTGGCAAATGCCATAAAAGCGCGCATTTTAACTTATTTCTACTAGTTTTGCGCGGCTTAATGACAGTAAGCTTACGGATTATCGTTGTTGTGAGAAAGATCCAGTTCATGCTGCCTGGCTTGGTCGGCCTGTTCTAAAGCCTTTCTGATGCCGGGATGACTCAACATGACTTTTTCCAGATCCCAACGCTTCAGACGATAGAGTGTTGTTGGTGTCAGGGTTGTTACGGTGGCTGTACGTGGGACATCATGAAGAAGCGCCATCTCACCGAAGAAATCACCGGCGGATAACGTTGCTAAGGGTTCTTTAGTATCGTTATGGCTTATCTGGACTTGGCCCCGTGCGAGCAAATACAAGCTATCACCACGTGTGTTTTGTTTAATCACGATTTCTTGGGCTGGCAAGCTGATGGCTTCCATGTGAGAGGCAACCTGCTTGAATTCTTGCTTCCCGAGCGCTTTACAAAACGGCACTTTATAAAGCAGTTCTTCTGGTGTGAGAATTAAGCTAGTTGTGTCTTGTATGCTGAGCTTCCAAAGATGTTGCTCACGTTTATCGATCATCGCGCTAGCGACAGCTGAGGGTATTTCACCATGACGGGTATGAAGTTTGATAGACTGCATTTCAGCTAACAAAATCAACCGTTGGCCATGTCGTTCTTGCATTGTATTAACAAACTCGGGATAAAGCTCATTCATTTTAAGAATGTTAGATCGAGCAGAATCGTACCAGCATTGATATAAGTCGATGACTGAATCAAGTTTTTTATCAGATGTTTTATCACTATTTTGGTTACTAGTAAGATAACGTAGTACTTCATTACAGGCATGAACATGTGCCCAAGAAATTTCATACTCGTGAGCAATTAGACGGAGTCGTAATTTTTCAGCTATTTTGTTTAGCTTAGGAATGGTTGCCAGCACACTGATTAATAGTTTTAAGGCACGTCTGCGGGGTAATCGATTTTGTTCAATAGAATGATACTTACCCTGATAACGAATTGTTTCAATTTGCAGCGACAAGAGCGGTAGCATATCGCGTAAAGCAGATTCACTAAGATGACCATTATTATATAAATCGATGTAGTGACTTTTTTCCATAGCAAAACAGCGTAGTACGCGAATGTTTATTTCATCCTGCTCACTAAGATACTTTTTTTGTAATAATGAAAGTTGATGCTCTGCATGTTTTAGCGATTTTATACACTGTTTCTCGAGGCGTTTAATAATGTTTGTATTAAATTGGTTTGATGCGTTTAATTCGGGTAATCGCTTGAGCGCATGTTGACTAGCAGATACATCGCCCATGGCTTGAGAAACTTGATCTGCAAGCGGTGGAGTGTCCAAACCTAATTTATGTACTAGCCATTCCATGCTTAGGCCTTGTACGAGTAGAGTAAATAAAACCACACCCATAACAACGGCAACAAAAATATCAAAATAGGCGAAGTTTGGTAGGCTTAGCGCGATGGCTAATGCGATGGCGCCACGTAGTCCTCCCCAAATCATAACTGTTTGATAAGCACGGTTAGTGGTTTGACTATGAGGTAAGCGATTTACAAGTGGAATGAGGCCATAGACAACAATGACTCTCGACAACAACATTGCAATTAATACCCAAAAAAGAATATCAATGCTTTCAAGTATGGCACCAAACTCAACTCGCATACCGACCATTAGAAAGATCAAAGCAGTGGCTACAAAGCTCATGTATTCCCAAAAATGGTGGACGTAAGTTCTAATCGAAGCAGTGACTTTAAATTTACCCCAGCTACCAAGCATGAGCCCCGCTGCGACGGTGGCCATAACACCACTGACATGTAGCCATTCCTCGGCAACTAGGAAAGAAGCATAAGCAAGAATAGTTGTAAGTGTTATTTCAATTGATGGGTCATTACGCACTGTGCCTAGAATCAAACCAGTAATCCAACCAAGGATGAGCCCAACTAATAACCCACCAATAAAAACAATAAAGAAATCACCTGCGCCGGAAAGAATGTGTTGGCTAGTAACGTCACTGTTGGCAATGGCGATCAGTAATAAAATTTTTGCCAGTACAATTGCGGTGGCATCATTAAATAAACTTTCACCTTCAACTAATATTGTTAAACGTTCAGGTGCGCCGAGACGTTTAAACAGCGCGATGACAGCAACTGGATCAGTCGCACTAAGAATCGCGCCAAGTAAGAGTGAATAGACGAGTGGTATGGGTGTGGCGAGGTAGACGATTCCACCAATAATGACCGTGGATAATAATAAACCGGGAACAGCTAATACGAGTACCGGCAATAAATTATGCCAAAGTTGCCTAGCGTCAAGGTTGTAGGCAGACTCAAAAATAAGCGTGGGCAGGAACACGTAAAGAATCAGCTCAGGCGATAAATTCATCCCATGCAAGGTGTTAAAAGCAGAAGGATAATATTCGAGCAAAGACGAAACGATTATACCGACGATAACAAGCAGGACACTAAAGGGAAGGTGGATACGCTTACTCATTGCTAGCGTGGCAGCAGCAATCAACAATAAAACAATTGTGCCCGCTACGTTATTTGCTAGGAGTGAGGTATGTTCCATGTCGTCAGACAGTAACTTCCCTAATGGAGATGCATCAAGACTAACATTGTTTTAGGGTATTCGAAATCCTAAGGAGCTTAGTTTTTATGGTTTCGTGAGAGATAAAAAAAGGAGGCTTCAATATAAGCCTCCTTTTAACTAAAAAGCCGTTAAGCGATATTTAATTACGATAAAGGCCACGTTCGTTAGCACGTTCTTCCTGCTGCACCTGTGTTAAAACTAATTTAAGCGCTTCTAGGTACGGCACGGTGCCATTGTTCCTAATAATGTCACGACCTTCTCTGCTGTGCGCATAGGTAATGAATTTTTTTACTTCAGCATATTGTTTCCCACCACTATTCATTGCCAAATAGAGTGGGCGGTAAAGACCATATTCACCTTTACGAATGTTTTCATAGCTGGGCTCTTTGCCATCGAGTTTAAGGTTTTTTACCTTACGCTTGCGAGCTGAACTAATGCCGGTTACACCGATAGCATTAACATCTTTAACGACAGCTTTTTCAAGCGGTCCTGAAGATTTTACAAATTCAGTTGCCTTAAATTCTTGATTGTAATTTGCGAAAACGAGTTTGCGCATTGCGCGGCCAACACCTGAAATTTTACCTTTACGTGCCATGAGACGAATAGGCGCATCATTGCCGCCTAACTCTTTCCAGTTTGTGATTTTTCCAAGGTAGATACCGCGAATTTGGTCAAACGTAATATTGTCGACAGGGTTATCAGGGTGGACGATCACAACAAGCGCATCCCATGCGACAGGTTCAAGTATTGCTAGACTTTCTTCTGGTGCACTGCCAATTTTGTAACGGCAACTGCCGCCCATATCTGAGTTATTTGCTGCTGTTTCGCGGATGCCGCGTGTCGCGCCACCGCCTTGAATATCAATAATAACACCAGTTTTCTTCTGGTAACCGGCAGCGAGTTCTTTCATGAATGCTTTCTTGGAGATACCACAGCCTACCCATTTGAGGGTGACGGGCTCTTCAGCGATGGCTTGGCCCATATTGAGCAGTAAAGCGATAGATAATAGTGTGAATAATGTTCTCATATTTCACCTCCTTCCAAATTAATTACAATATTATTGTTTTTATCAACTGAGTATAGTTGATAAAAATGGAATTGGAATGGACTTGGTTGTGCTAAACAATAAATAGTTCTACGGAGGAAAGCGATTTCTTACACAACTGAATATGGTATATATGGGGGATACTTTACGGATTTAATCAACTATTTCGCTACACAAATCGATAGGGTTTAATAGTTTAGACTTAAGTGATATGGAATCTTCAAATTACATAACTAAAACAGGCGACTACGAGTTAGTAGACTTCGGTAATGGGCGTAAATTAGAACGCTTTGGCGAGATTGTTACTGACAGACCTGCGCCTCACGCAACAAATAAGCCTTTTTTAGCGGATTGGGAACCAGATTGGATCTATAGCGGAGCACGTGTCACGGATGGTGAATGGCGCTCGCAACGAGAAAATTTGCCAACAGACTGGCAAATCACGATGGCTGATCAATCCATGCACTGCCGTTTGGGAAAAGGTGGGCAGATAGGTGTTTACCCTGAACACGTGGCCTGTTGGCGGTGGATAAAAGAACGCCTCGAAGGTTGTGGCGGAGTTGAAAACTTAAGCGTATTAAATTTATTTGCAGGCACTGGCGGTGCAACATTAGCAGCGGTGCTGGCCGGTGCACAAGTAACGCATGTTGACGCACAGGCATCTCAGATAGCATTGGCACGAAAAAATGTCGGCGATAAAGGCGCACGGTTTATTAAAGAAGATGTCATGACCTATGTGGAGCGCATGGTGCGGAATGGCAAGCGTTACCATATGGTTATTATGGATCCCCCTAGTTTTGGTCGTGCACCCAAAGGTAAGGTGTGGGATATCGGTGATGATTTCGAACCCTTAATTAAATGCCTACCCCAGCTTGTCACGGATGATTGCCGCGGCATTTGGGTGTCCTTGCATACACAAGCTATGCAAGCCGAAGCGATTGCCGATTTAATTAATCAAGTTCAGCCAGGTAAGGCTAAGTCGCTTGAATTAGGGACACAGACAGCGAATGGTCAGGTATTGGCATCGGGTGTTGCGGCTACTTGGCAAGGCGATACTTAGCTACTTTAGCACCAGGGTTAATGCTGTACGGCCACGCGCGATGGATAAGCGTATCTTATGGTTGTTAGCTTTGGCGATTTTTTTCGCTTCACTTGGTGAATGCACTGTTTGCGCATTTATTTTAGTCACGATATCGCCTTTGCGTAATCCTGCAGCAGAAGCCGGGCTGCCCGCCTCGACACGCGAAATAATAATGCCGTCGATTTTACCGTATGCCGGATGGTCTTCAACAATGTTAGAAAACTCGGCACCACTCAGGCGGACATGTAAATCGCCGGCATCGATACTCACGCGCTTCGATCTTGATATTGTCGCAGTGATCGTAGACTGCTTGCCATTGCGTAAAACAATCAGTTGAACACTGGTACCGAGCCTTAGTAGGCCGATGGTGTTGTGTAAGTCATCGGCTTTATGCACAACGCGCTTATTCACTTTTAGTACGACATCACCTACCCGCAAACCAGCCTTATCCGCGGGTGAATCGGGGATGACTTTAACCACAACCGCGCCTTGCGTATTAGCATCGAGATTAAAGGCTTGCACTAGTTCTAGTGTGAGATCCTGCGCTTGCGCACCGAGTCGGCCGCGTTGAATACTGCCGGTCTCAATAAGTTGCTCCATAATTTCTCGGGCCATATTAATAGGGATGGCAAAACCAATACCAATATTGCCACCACTGCGAGAATAAATAGCATTGTTAATCCCAATCAAACGGCCATTAAGATCAATGAGCGCGCCGCCGGAATTACCTTGGTTAATCGAGGCATCGGTTTGGATGTAATCTTCAAAGCGACCAATGCCTAAGCCACTGCGATCCAGGGCACTGACGATACCGGACGTGACTGTTTGGCCAAGACCAAAAGGATTACCAATGGCGACGACAAAATCACCTACCTGTAGTTTTTCAGAATTAGCGAAGGGCAAAGCAGTAAGGTTGTCTGGTTTGATTTTGAGCACGGCAATATCGGTGTCTGGATCGGTACCAACCAGCTTTGCATCGAATTTTCGGCCATCCTGCAGGCTGACCGTTATGATGTCAGCACCTTTAATCACGTGGTTATTGGTGAGGATATAGCCTTGTTTAGCATCAACAATGACGCCAGAACCAAGACCCTGCGTTTCACGTTGGCGCTGAGGCTGTAGATTAAAGAAATGTTTGAAAAAAGGGTCATTTAACAGTGAGTTGCGATCGGTCGGTATCGTCGCACGCGTTAGGATATTGACGACAGCTGGCGTTGTGCGCTTAAGAATGGGCGCTAAACTGGGCAGCTGCTGTCCATCTGCAGAAATAGGTAGTCCGGCATAGCTAGGCAGTGACAGTACAGTTAATAGTGTAAAAATAAGCCAATGTCGACGTGCTTGCATGGAAAAACCCTTCACAATATAGATGCCAGATAGAAATTTGATAAGTGGACAGCGACTTGAACAAAGAAGGCGCAGCACTTTCATACTACGCCATTAATTTGCAGACACTGTGTCTATTAGAAATGGGACTTAAAAACACATTTTCAAGTTGGTATTTATAATCAGTTAAAAAGATTTTCGGCTAAAAAACAGCTGGATCTGAACCATTTCACAAAACCGTCATAAAATCGTTGACGGACCCCTATATTGTGTTTACATTAGAGCTTTACCACAACATATAGTGCTCATATCCCCTAGGGGGTATATAATTAGAAAACCGCTAAAAAGCGGTGAAAATAATATAATAATGAAAAAACACAGCGGAGCGACACCATCAATGACTGCGAATAGCGCGCATCTTAAAGCCGTTGCAACGAGCGTAGGGCAAATCCCTTTGCAAGATGCTTCAGCGGATATCTGGGACAAGAAATACCGTCTAAAAACCAAGGATGATCAAGCGATAGATGCTGATATCGATGCAACCTATCAGCGTGTCGCTAGAGCGATTGCTGATGTAGAAAGCGAAGACAAGCGAGAAGCCTACTATGAACGCTTTTTGTGGGCACTTCGCCACGGTGCAATTCCAGCCGGCCGGATTATCTCGAATGCCGGCGCACAGGCGTATAAGCCAGCAACCTCAACCATTAACTGTACCGTGTCAGGCACGATCGAGGATTCCATGAATGGCATCCTTGAGAAAGTCCATGAAGCAGGCCTTACGTTGAAAGCGGGTTGCGGCATTGGCTACGAATTCTCTACTTTGCGCCCTAAAGGTGCTTATGTATCCGGTGCAGGCGCTTACACTTCAGGCCCTCTATCGTTCATGGATATCTACGATAAGATGTGTTTCACAGTTTCATCAGCCGGCGGACGCCGTGGTGCACAAATGGCAACCTTTGACGTGGGCCACCCTGATGCACTGGATTTTGTGAAAGCTAAACGCGAAGACGGTCGTTTACGCCAGTTCAATCTCTCCTTATTGGTTACTGAAGACTTCATGGAAGCCGTCAAAGCAGACGAAGAATGGCCATTAGCCTTCCCTATTACGGAAGAAGAAGCCAAAGCCGATGGCATTGATACCAACAATCCAGAACAAGTCATTTGGCGTGAATGGCCAGTGCACGGTAGTTACCTGACAAGTGAAGAAGGCTTGGTTTGCTGCAAGGTTTATAAACGCATGCGTGCACAACGTATTTGGGATGTCATTATGTCATCCACCTACGACTACGCTGAGCCTGGTTTCATCCTTATTGATAAGGTCAATGAGATGAACAACAACTGGTTCTGTGAAAATATTCGTGCGACCAACCCATGTGGTGAGCAGCCATTACCACCATACGGTTCATGTCTACTTGGCTCAGTGAACCTGACTAAGTTTGTTCGCGACCCATTCACAGACAAAGCCAGTTTTGACTGGGATGAATACAACGAAGTCGTGGATGTTTTCACGCGTATGTTGGATAACGTGGTTGAGATTAATGGTTTGCCACTAAAAGGCCAGCGCGAAGCGATTGAAAATAAACGTCGTCACGGCATGGGCTTCTTAGGCCTTGGTTCAACAATCACGATGCTCGGGATGAAATATGGCAGCGATGAGTCAGTTAGTTTCACCGATAGAGTGAGCCGTGAATTAGCCGTGACCGGTTGGAAAGCGGCATTGGACTTATCGAAAGAGAAAGGTCCAGCACCGATCATGAACGAGGAGTTTGAAGTCACTGCTGTGATGTTGCGTCAGCGCCCTCAAATGGCAAAAGACGGCATTAAAATTGGTGACAAGATTAAGGGTAAGGTGCTGCACGCAAAATACAGTAGCTACATGCAACGTATTGCGGAGCATGAGCCCGCACTTGTTGAGGCACTAGCCGAATCAGGTGCGCGGTTTACGCACCACAGCTCAATTGCACCAACAGGAACAATATCATTGTCACTGGCAAATAATGCCAGTAATGGCATCGAACCATCGTTTGCTCACCACTATTCGCGTAATGTCATTCGCGAAGGTAAAAAGAGCAAAGAAAAGGTTAATGTTTTCTCGTTTGAACTACTCGCATATCGCGAATTGATAAACCAAAGTGCGATGCCATATTCAGAGAAACCCGAAGAACAGTTACCTGAATGTTTTATTACGGCAGAAGACATCACCCCGAAACAGCACGTCGATATTCAAGCTGCCGCACAGAATTGGATTGATTCATCAATCTCTAAAACAGCCAATGTACCCACTGACTATCCTTACGAAGATTTCAAGGATATCTATTTATATGCCTACGAAAAGGGCCTAAAGGGCTGTACAACATTCCGCTTTAATCCAGAAGCCTTCCAAGGCGTGCTGGTGAAAGAGAAGGATCTTGAAAATACGACTTACCGCTTTACGCTTGATGATGGAAAAGTAGTCGAAGTAAAAGGTAATGAAGAAATTGAGTATGACGGTGAAACGCATACCGCAGCAAACCTTTATGATGCACTCAAAGAAGGTTACTACGGCAAGTTCTAAGCCGGGTTGCGATAAGGAGAATAAAATGTCTATAAAAATCGGAAGCAAAATTGTTAGCTACGAAGTAGCTAAAGAAGAAGTAGAAGAAGAAATTGTTGCAACAGACAATCTTGCAACAGCAGTACCAAAAGAAAGTGCTGAAGTTATTCATATGCATGAAAAACTTGAGCGACCAGAAATGCTGATTGGCTCGACTTATAAAGTTAAAACGCCTCTATCTGAACATGCGCTCTACGTAACAATTAATGACGTTATCCTTAATGAGGATACCGAGCATCATTTACGTCGCCCATTTGAGGTTTTCATTAACTCAAAAAACATGGATCACTTTCAGTGGATTGTGGCGCTAACACGTATTATTTCAGCTGTGTTCCGTAAAGGTGGCGATGTCACTTTCCTCGTAGATGAACTACGTTCGGTTTTTGACCCGCGTGGTGGTTACTTTAAGAAGGGCGGTAAATACATGCCTTCGTTAGTTGCAGAAATTGGTGATGCCATTGAATGCCACCTACGTATGATTGGCATGCTCAAAGATGATGGCCTTGACGAACACCAAAAGAAATTAGTCGAAGAAAAACGTGCTCAGTTTGAGGCGTCAAATAAAATAATCGATCAAGAAAGTAAGAGCGCAGATTTTCCAGCCGGCTCGCAGCTTTGTGGTAAATGTACAACTAAAGCGGTGATTAAGATGGATGGTTGTATGACATGTCTCAACTGTGGCGACTCAAAGTGCGGCTAACTGCTGCGCATGAGCTGCGATGGCGGCGTTGCTGAATCGTTTTGCGTGTGCTCATTGGCTGATGCCAACTGCGCTACTCAAACGATTCGCGCCTTGCCCTCACCACTCATGCTGTGCAGTTGTGTTATGTAATTAGATTTATGTGAAGTTTGAGGACGGGTTTGTTGATTTAGTGATCGTGGTGTGAAATAATTTTTTTAATATGAAGCGGGTAGTAATAACTTGCGATGTGATAATAAAAATAAGCACTGTCAGAAAAAATTCAGTATTTGTTGCTGGAGCAAGTTGACTCTCCTTTGTAGTAAGTTGAAACAGAATTAAAACCGCTGCCGTCATGGCAGCGGTTTTTTATTGGTTGTTCGTGGAGGAAGTACCTGGGTGAGGTCAATACCCTATGCTGTATAGGAAGAAATAAAAATAACAGGGATGAAGTTTCAGGAAGAAAATATAAACGTTAAGGAGTAAGAGAAACAATGTCTATATTACAAAACCCGGTTGTTGGTTCATGGTATTTGAATCAAACTGGCAAGTTAATGAAAGTTCGTATGCTTCTACTATCAGAGCGTAGCTTGTCTCGCGTGATGATTGAGTATCTCGATGGTTCAGTGCACATCGTGAATATTGATGCATGGAACTTCCTTGATTTGAATGTAAAACGCCAAGCCGCAGACGGCTAGAAAACAGGCGTTTTATTTTTATTTCGAATCGCTACTTTTCAGTGGCGGTAGTGCCTTTCTCCCTCATAATTCCCTTAAGTATCTTGAAAAAAACATTTAGACAGGATTTACAAGATTAACTGGATTTTTCCAGTGCTGAGTTTTAATCCTGTGAATCTTGTAAATCCCGTCAAAAAATATTTTTGATTTTTATTATCAACGCCTCACAATCTCACAAAATAACGTTGTGCTTGAGTTACTTTAAATAAATAGCGACGTGCTTCATGGTGTTTTAATTTTTTACGTAGATGCTGGTAAACCTGCGCGGGTGACAAGCTATTAATGATATCGCTAGCGCGATCTCGGTTTGGGTGGAAAGCTTTTAATACATTACCTGAACCTGTGTTGTAGGCTGCAATCATGCAGTATTCGCGTGACAGCGGGTTACGTATTTCCCTAAGGTAGCGAGTGTTAATAATGTTTAGGTAGCCAGTACCAAGCTCAATATTATTACGCGCATTAAACAAATATTGCCGAGAAGGAATTCTATCTTCACCTTTAATGTGGCGGAAGGCATCGCGGCCTCCGGTCGTTGGCACTAATTGCATAAGACCATAGGCAGGTGCTGCGCTGGTTGCAAAAGGGTTAAAATTACTTTCAGTTTTAATAATGGCATAGACAAGGCTATTACTGAGGTCATAACGCCCTGCATAATGCTTTACTAGCCCAGCATATTGTTGCGCGCGTTTATTAGCATGATCATTGATCATCCTGAAATTGACTGTGCGCGATGTATGTTGCTTACCATTTACGTCAAGAGCGCGCTGCTTAAGCTGGTGTTTAATCAAGTAATCAGCGTAACGGCTGGCGTATTCGGGGGTTGAGATGAATGAGCCATATTGATTTTTAACAAAACCAGCAAGATACGGACGTCCTTTTAATTCAACAATATGATCCGTATACAGATCCACAGAGCGAGGATCATCAGGTGTAAGCAAGGTTGTCACAATGGCATTGTGTAGGCTTTTTAAAGGACGCTTGCTGGCAACAGTTTCGATACTAATCTTACCCGAATCAAAGTCAATAATTGCTCGGCTTTTATAATTCTGGCTGTATTTAACAAATCGATGTGGGCTTGGTAAAACCCGATTCTTACGACCCCATTTTGGATCAACCTTACCTTTTAATGTATCAATGAGCCGACCTACGTCTCGTGCAAGTACAAGGGGGTTATGTTTGTAGCTATGAACTTTTGATTTTGCTATTTGCGCAATGGCTTCATCGGGGTGATGACTGGTAAGAACGCGGACAGCATTAGAGGTACTACATGCCGTTAGTAATAAACTAAGGCTAATAAAGCATAAATAATAAGGTAATCTTAAAAAGTAAGTTTTTGTCATAGTGACTAATGATAGCTGACTTAATTAAAACAAACAGCGCGGTCATTCCTTGACCGCTGTTTTATCCCATGTTTATACAATGTAACTAAATGAACTAGCCTCCGCCATTACAGGCATGAACCGCTTTAATGTCAACTTGACCACCGATAACGTCGCCATTGCTTAATCGTGCGATTGCATAGATTGTATTTTTACCATATGGAATACGTATTCTACTCGAAAGTCCATCCGCGATAGACACCGGTGACAATTTGTATGTTGCGACAGCAACGTTAGGTTTATTATCTATATAGAAACTGACTTCTTCTGTGCGGCTGTTTAATGATGGATGCTGCAGTGATTCAATCACGATAGGAACTTCTTGATTATATTCTGCGATTTCAGGCACTTTTATTTTAATATGAAAATCATGGATAGTTGCTGGGTAATATATTTCTGCTAGTTTTGCGGGGAAGTCAGCAAGTACTATATTGCAAGTCATTAACAGTAAGGTGGGTAGTAATATTTTTTTGGTATTCATCTTAATTCCTTCTTTTTAAAAATCGGGTGTAGCCTACACACCCGATAAATTTACCGACAGAAACTATTCTTGTTATTGAAGAGAAGTCTTTTTCTCTAAGCAGTAATTACTGACCGATGCACCACTAGGAATCACACTACCGCCACCACAACCACCTATGGTGACTTTTATTTCTTTACTACCGGTAATTACCTCGCCAGTATTCAATGTAGCAATGACGTGAACTTTTGTAGTTCTAGGTAATTTAACGCGGGACCCAAGCCCTTCACCAAGCATGTTTTTACTCAGCTTATATTGAGAAATAGGGCAATTGGTATTGGTTTCAGAATAAAAACTAACATCAGTAACATAGCTGTCTTTGTTAGGGAGTTTTATTTCAGCAATGGTAATTGGAACAACCTTACCTTCCTCAGCGACTTCGGGTGCCCGGAGTGTTATTTGATTTTCTACAATAGTCGTGGATAAATACTTTTTGGCTAAGGCCTCAGGCAACTTAGCGTGAGCTTGATTGATGATAAAAATGCTTGTTAATAAAATAATAATACTTAGTTTTTTTTGTTGCATGATTAATCTCCATGTTTAATTTGATACACAGGAGGTATCGCAATGTTTGTGCCATGCATGTCAAAATTACCTAAGCGACTGTTTTTAGTATAGAATGATCCTAATGTTGAAAAATAAACAAAAACAACCCCCTGCAGTTTGCATGAACTTATTGTGCAATCTGCACGATTAGGAACAACATGAGCGACGCTGTAATTACACGACCTTTTTTAAAGTGGGCAGGCAATAAGTACCGCTTGCTTGATCGTATTCGGCCATTAATGACAGAAGGTGGACGGTTAATTGAGCCGTTTGCGGGATCGTGTGCTTTATTTCTAAATACTAATTACCGCTTAAATGTCTTGAATGATTACAATGCAGATTTGATCAATATCTATACGAGTTTGCAGGATGAGGCAGACAGTTTTATTGATTATGTCGAACAGTATTTTGTGCCTAAAAATAATAATGAAACGGCATATTATCGATTCCGTAAACAATTCAACCGTACCGATGACCCATATTTAAAGGCGGCACTTTTTATATACATGAACCGGCATGGCTACAATGGACTTTGTCGCTACAATAACAGTGGCGGTTTTAATGTCCCTTTTGGTCGTTATAAACGGCCTTATTTTCCTCGCAAGGAGATGCAGCTGTTTGCAGAGAAATCTCAGCAAGCTCGTTTTACCAATGAATCATTTTTGGTTGCGATGAAAAAAGCGCGACGAGGTGATGTGGTGTATTGTGATCCACCCTATGTACCGCTGACAAACACCGCGAATTTCACTGCCTATGGCGCCGGTGGATTTAGTCAATCAGAACAACTGGCATTAGTCGAACAGGCGCAAAAATTGGCGAGTCGAGGTGTGACAGTGATTATCTCAAATCATGATACGCCATTTACACAAGCTGCTTACAGTGAGGCGACCTGCACACGCTTCGCAGTACGCCGCACGATCAGCTGCAATGGCGCGCAGCGTGGTTACGTAGGAGAAGTGTTAGCGCGTTACGGTTAATGGCAGTGAAATAGCCTGTAATAAACACACTGATTATTAGGTTATTAAGGCAGCATGGCTTGCAAGGGCATCAAGTGACGTAAAATGTCACGTTTATAGCATTTATTAATCGCGCTAATATTCAGCATCTATCTGATTATATTATATTTTTTAGTCTTGGCACAGATATTGTTTAGTTATTACCAACATCGCAAAACATCGTTGATAGAACGACTGTTAAGAGGACAAAATAATGAACAATGTGAGCCAACAAACAGCAGAAATTATACCTTTCAAAGCGCCGGATAGTTATAACCGCCAAGAATTGAAGGTGCAATATTTGATAGGTGTTATGTACGAATATGGTTACGGCGTAGAGCCCAATATTAGTGAAGCTGTGCGTTGGTATAGTGATGCTGCAAATAAGGGCCTACCAGAGGCTCAGAACAGTCTTGGGTTTTTATATTCCCTTGGCTTAGGGGTAGAACGCGACGCTGAGACAGCGGCTATGTGGCTGCATCGCGCTGCGAATCAGTCTAATAATGCTGCCCAGACTAATTTAGGTATTCTCTATACGACTGGGCGTGGTGTTGATAAAGACTATAAAAAAGCAGTTGAATTATTCAGTGCGGCTGCACGCAGTGGCAATCCTCAGGCTCAACAGTTACTTGCCCAAGCCTATGACGAAGGTTGGTATGGGCTTAATTGTGACCCCGTTCAAGCAGATTACTGGGGACGTAAGGCAACCTGTAGCCGTTAGAATTTTTCTCTCTCGACATCACTTAATTGCATATGCTAATGTCCGTTGCCTGATTTTTGGCTTGTTGAGCCATATGGAGATTTAAGCATGCCCTATTACGTTTATAGATTTTCTAATGAAGAAAAAAATATCGCGCCTAAATTGCAGGCTCAGCATGATGATTACAAAACAGCGAAACAACAGGTCAAAGATTTACGTGCCGAACACCCAGACGAAGATCTGAATAATTTCCGTCTTATTTTTGCTGAAAGTAAAGATAGAGCAAGAATTTTACTGACAACCCAGCGTGAAAAATCTCAAATTGAGGAATGGGAAACTTAAGTTTTTGAGCAGGAGCTAGTTAGACGGCTTGTAATGCCTGGTCGCTAGAACGACTATTTTGTTTTAGAGATTGCCAATACTTCATATTAAGAAGCTCTACTCGACCATCGATGTATTCCACCACAATTCCACGCGTACCAATAGCAATAACTTGAATCGATTCGCCAGGCTCAGTGTCGTAGTACTTGCCTACAATTGGTTTAATGCATCCCATTTTTGCCCCCAGTTTGCGAAGATGCTCTAGCGGAACACGAGCTGAAAAATCTGTCAATTGTTTGTCTTTATGACAGACAAAGTCTAAATTAATCAGAGTATGTATCGATATACTTATGAACTTTTATATTCAGCGACTTCGGTAAAATTGCTCATTGAGAACATTATAAAACCGTTGTAGAATTTTTATCCAAGCCACATTAAATTAATAATAAAATATGACCAGTATGATTTTTTGCTAGTTATGTAAGACAAGAGTAGATTGGTTCTGGTAATCGTTTAGGAAGATAAGGAATAGCACTATGACCGATATAATGAAGTACATTATTGATGATACGTTGATTAAAACAGACCCCAATGGGTACTTGCTCAGTCTGGACGATTGGTCAGAGAAGTTAGCGGAATCGATTGCCGAGGAAGAAGGCATTGAAATGACTGAGGCGCATTGGCAAATTGTAAATTTTCTGCGGGAGCGCTACGTTGAATTTGGTAGCTCACCTAATGTACGCCTACTAATTAAAGCGCTAGCAAAGAAATTTGGTCAAGACGTAGGTAATAAAAAGCACCTGTATACATTATTTCCACATGGTCCATCACGCCAAGGATGCCGTATCGCGGGTTTGCCTTTACCGAATGATTGCGTAGATTGGTTTGGTTAATTAATACAGTAAAGCATATTGTATTAAGCAACAATTGGATCAGATAATATTTTTTCTTTGGATAATCCCTTTTCAAAAAGAGCGACTTTGACACTGTCGATGATAGCTGGCGGTGCAAAAATATAGCCACGCCAGTTCTCTAAGCTGTTATGCCATCGCAATATTTCTTCAATAGCCTCGGCAGCTGTTTCTGTTTTAACAGGGTGATAATGAAAGTTATCAATTGCGTCATCAGTTGAACGACAATAGCTGTCTGCATAGTGATTTTCGTGTTCATGCACAACCCAATGAAATAGCATTTGTTGCTGAAATTCGAGTGACAGACAGTGTTCTATTAAACTTTGAACGGGCGCAAAACCTATACCCCAGGCAATAAACAAAATAGGTGAGGGATCCTTCTCTACAAGCGTAATACCGTGACAGGGGGCAGTAACCTGTACAGGCATAGATTTTTTTGCACAGTCAAAAATAGCATTGGTAAAAACATCACTGGAGTCTCGATGCAAGTGAAACTCCAAATTCAAGCCATCACATGGGCAACTAGCAATAGGTAGTTCACGTTGCAGGTGATTGTCTAAACTCAAGATCGCGTGTTGACCAGCCATAAAGCGCAATGTCGTTGTGCGTGGCGTACGGAGATATAAACGTAAGGTATTGTCATCAACATATTCCAGGCGGCGAATACGGGTTGTTATTTCCTGCAGAGGAATATCCGCTTCATCTGTGGCGAGTGAGGCTTCTAATTTAAGATTGCTCCGAGCAGAGTGGCAACACATCAATATGTCACCGGCATTTTTTTCGGCTTCAGTTAAGATGAAGTCATGATGGCGAATTTGTGATAACTCGCCTTCTAAGAGGCGAGCCTTACAGTGCCCGCAAGTGCCATTGGTACAGCCATAGTCAACGTTGAGGCCTGCACTGAGTGCTGCATGTAGCAGCGATTCTTTTTCTTCGGCATCGAAATTTGTATTGGTAGGTAATACTTCAACAAGATAAGTCATTAACAGACCACCGTAATGAGTTTGTGGTCTGTGTAAGACTGTGCCAGAATTTCATTTCTTGAGTTCATATTGTAAGAGTGTACCCCATGTTAAATTCAATTCAGTCTTTTTTCCAAAAACATATTTTAACAGTCCATGATGATGACACGGCTGAAGGCAATGAAAAATCGCTCCACCTTGCTACTGCGACATTATTATTTGAAATGGCGACAATGGATGACGTAATTGAAACGCGTGAAAGAGAGGCCATTCAACAATTGTTGGCGGACAAATTCAGCCTCGATACGGACATGGCTGAGGAGCTACTTGGACTAGCCGCAGACACAGCACGTCGGGCGACTTCTTTGCAGGAATTTACACGGCTATTGAATGAAAATTTTTCTCAAAAAGAAAAACAACAAATGATCAAGATGCTTTGGGAAGTCGCTTTGACTGACGGAATAATTGATAAGTATGAAGATCTGTTTGTGCGTCAAATGGCAGACTTACTTTATGTTTCGCATAGTCACCTAGTGAGGGCAAAGCATCAGGCGATGGATTTGCCTTAATGGGTTTGGACGTTGAAGCTTATTTTTGACAAGTCACTAAAAAGGAGGCATAAAGCCTCCTTTTTAGTAAGATAAGGTAAGACTTTATACCATATCTTTCAATGCTTTAAGTGCAGTCATTTTGACGACATTACGAGCAGGTTTGGCTTTAAACATCATTTCTTCGCCAGTGAATGGGTTAGTACCCTTACGCGCTTTCGTTGCTGGTTTACGTGCAACTTTCACTTTAGCAAGACCTGGGATAGTGAATACGCCTGGTCCGTTCTTCTTAAGATCCTTTTGAATCATGGCAGCCATTTCATCAAATACAGCGGTGACTTCTTTTTTAGTTAGCTCTGTGTTTTCAGCAATAGTCTTAAGGATTTCTGATTTAGTTCTTGGTTTCTTTGCAGCCATTGGTTGTAACTCCTGACGAGATAGTTCGTTTAATGAAATTTGATTTTGTTATATTTTTCAAACCAAACCGGTTTGTATTTTGTGTACGTAATGTAGCACAAGATACCGGTAATAATGCAAGTTTATTTTTTTTATATGGCATTTCAGACTGTATATATAGCTAGAAATGTTGACTTTCATATCCTAATGGGCTTGACAAAATTATTTTTTTGCTTGCTGATTTTTAGCTTTCATCTGATTAATAACGTGGCTGAGCCCGCCAGAGCGCCTAATCTGGGCTCCAAAGCTGGATCGATAATTTGCGATTAAACTAATGCCATCAATTGCTACGTCGTAAACTTTCCATTCACCAATTTCGTTTCGATATAGATCGTAACTGATTGGAATCATTGGCCCACTGCCGGGTTGAATTTCGGTGCGAACAGATGCCACATTCGGATCGGCGCTATCACGCACAGGCAGGAAGTTTATTTTTTGACCACTGTACTCAAGTAGTGCCGTGGAATAGGTGCGGATAATTAGGCTGCGAAATTCTTCAACAAATGCTTCTCGTTCCGTGTCGCTTGCTCTGCGCCAATGTTTGCCCAGTACCCAACGAGACATCCGTTTAAAATCAATGTGGGGGAGGAGAATTTCATCAACAAGGTCGTAAACATGGCGTGGGTCAGTATTAATTTGGCTTCGATCCTGCTCAATCCGACCAAGAATGCGTTTGGCAGTCACTTGTATCAGATTGCCTGCTGGATTCACCGCAGCAACCTGATTTTGTGGTTCTGCATGAATGAGTTGGCTTGATATCAGAATAAGTAAAAAAGCGATAAATCGAAACATCTGTGTAGATCCTGTCTATATTTAGTGTATGCATTTTCTCACGGATTGAAAAAATAGAAAGTAGAAAATCACACTGAATTATGTAGGTATTTGACCTACATATCGGCTATTTGGCCTTTATCTTTAGAAAAAACGTGTTATCTTCTTTAAGTTAATAGTGTAATTGTCTGTTAATAAGGGCTTATTTCCTTTTATTAGGTATCTTTTTAGAGTATTTTTGCCATGATCATAGAGTTGACCTTACGGATGGTCGAAATACTGTGAAGTAAGACTCAAAAGTAATCGTAAAAAGGCATTATTGTTACTTCAGATAGTTGATATATCAAGGGATGTTATGGGTGCTGTAAAGCAAACTGATGAATTAAGTAGTGCACTGCGATTGTTGGTGCCTATAAGTGCATTATCGGATGAAAAATTCGCCGATTTGCTGGCGAAAACGCATGTAGAAGAAATTGCCGCTGGCGAAACACTTTTCAATGAAAGCGACATAGATCCCCGTGCTGTTTACGTCCTTGCTGGTAAAGTCGTCATGATGTCAGGCAAAAGCATTGCCGATACCGTTATCGGGGGCACAGAAGCGTCACGTTATCCTCTTGCACACCACATTCCACGCCAGTTAAAAGCAGTTACTAAAACAGCCGTTAGTATTATTCGTATTGACCCTCAACTATTGGATAGTTTACTGACAGCAAATGGCGCTGGTGGTGAAACGTACGAAGTCAGTGAAATATTAGAAGAAGATGAAAATGACTGGATGACGCAGTTATTGCAGTCCGAAGCATTCAGTAACCTCCCTGCTGAAAACATTCAAGCACTGTTCATGTACATGGAAGAGCATGCGGTTCCTGCGGGTGTACCCGTTATCAGCGCAGGTGAACCTGGCGACTATTTTTATATGGTAAGAAGCGGCCGTTGTAAGGTTGTCATAGAAGAGAAAGGTCAGAAAAAGGTTGTGGCGGAATTAGGCCCGGGTGACTCATTCGGTGAAGAAGCGCTTATTTCAAACAACCCTCGTAACGCATCGGTGATCATGCTCACAGATGGCATCTTAATGCGCCTCGGCCAGACAGATTTTGAAGAGCTGATGAAACAGCCACTGATTAAGTGGGTTACGTTTGATGAGGCCACAGATATTGTGAACGATGGTGGGGTTTGGTTAGATATTCGAACTCAAAATGAGCATGAAGACTATTCAATTGAAGGCAGCCATAACCTACCACTATCATTATTAAGAGGAAAAGCCGAGAGGCTGAAACCAACACGTAAATACGTCACTTATTGTGACAATGGTAAGCGAAGTTCAATCGCTTCTTTCCTCTTGAGTCAGCGCGGCTTGGATGCTTATGTCTTGGCGGGTGGTTATACCGAACAGAAAGAAGAAGTAAAAGATGTCGAACCTAAAGAGGCACCACAACAGACTGATAAACAAGAAACAGATAATGTCGTCACCTTAAGAACATCTCAACAACCAGAAATAAAAGTTAAAGATGACGAAGAAACCAAGGCACGTATCGCTGCTGAGAAACTAGCAAAAGAAGAAATTAGCCGCCGCGAACAGGTTGAAAATGAGTTAGCTAGGCTTAAACAATCGCAGGTTGATGCAAAGCAAGTTGCAGAGAAAGAAACTGTCAAACGAATGAAGGCTGAAGCCGCTGTTGAAAAGATGAAGCAGGATCAGGAAATTGCTATACGTAAAGCTGAGGAAGAAATTAAGAAGCGTAAAGATGTAGAAGAAGACGCCAAACGAATTAAGAAAGAAGCACAAGCTGCACAAGCTCGGGCTGAGAAAGAAGTTGAAAAACTAAAAAATGAGCGAGAAGACGCAAGGCAGAAAGCAGAAGCTGAGTTGGCGGCATTGCGAAAACAGCGTCAGCTTTCAGAACAACAAGCAACCGAGCAGCAAGTCGCTTTCAAAGAACAGGCAGAGGCAGCGCAGCTTAAAGCTAGAGAAGAAGCTGAAAAACTAAAACAAGAAGCAGACGCGGCAAGAACGGCAGCAGTGCGAGACGCTGAGCGTATACGAGAAGAAGCCGGCGCGAAGAAGAAACAAGTTGAAGAAGAAGTCGCAAGGCTGAAAAAAGAACAGAAATTGGCGCATGAAAAAGCTGAAGCAGAGGCTAAAGCATTAAAAGAAGAAGCCATTAGAGTGCGCGAAGAAGCGAGAATCCGCTCTGAAAAAATGGCAACGCAGATTGTAGCTGAAGCAGAGCAAGCAAAATTTGAAGCAGAGCAACAAGCATCCCATTTGATCGCTGAAGCAGAAAGCGCTCGGTTACAAGCAAAAGCCGAAAATGCAAAGTTCTTATCATCTCAAGAATCTGCTCGGTTAAAGGCAGAACAAGAGATCACATTGCTAAAAGCTGAAGCAGATGCTGTTAGGTTGCGTGCCGAAGAAGAACAGCAAAAGATGCACGAAGTTGAAGCAGACCGATTGTTAGCAGAACAAGAAGCTAATCGCATTAAGTCAGATGCAGAAGCTGCTCGCCGTGAGATAGAAAAAGAAATTAACCTGCGTCAAACTGAAGCCGAGTCGAATAGATTAAGAGCAGAAGAAGATGCCGCACGAATTAAAGCTGAAGCAGAGTCAGCTCGATTCAAAGCGGAGGAAGAAGCCGCTCGACTTAGCGCTGAAGTTGAAAAATTACGCTTGGATATGCGTAACGAAAACGCAGAGTCTGTTGCACAATTAGAGTCAGAAGCTGAGGCAGCAAGACTTGAAGCAGACGAAGCGCGCCGGATGCGTGACGAAGCCGAAGCTGCAAGACTTGCAGCGGAGAAAGCAGCTCAGGCGGTAAAAGAAGAGACAGAATTCGCACGTGGGCAAGCGGTCGAAGAAGCACAGAAGATAATTGATACCGCAGAGAAAACGCGTATCAAGGCAGAAGACGAAGCGAGGTTAGTTAAAGAAGCAGCAGAGGATGCTAGGCAGCAAGCCGAGTCTGAATCTTCTAAACTTGCAGAAGTGGCGAAGCGAGCAATGAAGCAAGCAGAATCTGATGCACAACGACTTAAAAAAGAAGCTGAACAAGCGCAGAAACGTTCAGATGATGTTATTAGCCGAATCCAAGCAGAGGCAGAGGCGATACAAAGAACGGCTGAAATTACGCCAGAAAAACCTAAGGTAGAGCCTGTTAAAGTTGAACCTGCTGCCAAAACCAAAACCAAAACCAAAACCAAAACCAAAACCAAAACCACAACTACAACTACAACTACAACTACAAAGACACCAGCTGTTGAAGAAACGATAGAGCCTCAATCTTTTGAAGAAGATGAAGATTTAATTATTACAGAAATTCCAACCCTAGAAGAAGATGATAGTGGATTAATTGTTCTGGGTGGTAATGCTGATAGAGAAGATGATTTTGTGGTTGTGCCATCAGGTTTTGTTGATGATGCTGAAGATCAAGATGATATAACAAGATTAATTAATGGCGCAGTCGATGATGTTGAATCTGTGTTTTCTTCGCAATTTACAGAGCATGTTATTGAGTCACAATTCATGCCTGAAAAACAGCGAAACAAAAAAATCATTTATGCTGGCGCGGGCGTTGTCGCGGTAATTATTATTGGCGTTCTGGTTTCATTGTTTTTAAGTAATGAAGAAACAACAACACAACCTGTTGCGAAAGCACCTCTGGCCGTTAAGCCAATTGAGCTTAAGCCGCCAGTGGAACCTGTGCCAGTTGAAAAAGCAGTGGAAGCGAAAGCACCGATTAAGCCGGTAGAAAAAATAGCGGAACCTGTCGTCAAGGTTGCAGAGGTAAAGCCTTATAAACAAAGGTTCGTGAAGGATAGGATGGATAGTGGCGGTCGCGGTCCTGAAATGTCAATTATTCCAGCGGGTAGCTATCAGATGGGTAGCCCATCATCGTCGGTCGAATTTTCAGAGCGTCCACAGCATCTTGTTACCTTTAAAGGCTACGCGATTGGTCGCTATGAGGTCACTGTTAAAGAATATAAACGTTTCTTACGCGCAACAGGCTTAAAACGTAACGCATCTGTTGTTGGAAAAAAAGATGATTTACCCGTGGGTAGCATTGATTGGAACGATGCAAACCGATATGCAAAATGGTTGAGTAAGGAAACAGGTAAGAACTACCGGTTGCCAAGTGAAGCAGAATGGGAATATGCAGCAGTCGCAAACAAAACAACGCTCTTCCCTTGGGGTGATGAAATTTCTAAAAACAAAGCCAATTGTTTTGACTGTGGAAGCCGTTGGGACGGTGTTGGCGCCACATCAGTCGGTTCGTTCGCGGCGAACGCATTTGGTCTATATGACATCATTGGCAATATGAACGAATGGACGGGCGATTGTAGCAATAAAAATTATCAGGGTGCGCCAACTGATGGTTCAGCATGGTTACGCGGGGAGTGTGGTTCAAGAATGGTACGCGGCGGCGCATTTAACACGCCAAGCGGGGACATATACACTAAGCGCCGTACATCACTTCCGATAGAAAGCCGTCTTGATAGTGTCGGGTTACGATTGGTTCGTGATTTGAAATAAGTTATTGTTGTGTCAACTTCATTACTAATTGCTACGCATGGTCAGGGTTTATATGATCTTACGTCTAAACTAAACAGTTTAGTCAGTGATGCAAATGTCAAAGATGGACTGTGCACTGTATTTGTTCAACATACTTCCGCAAGTTTAATCATTCAGGAAAATGCTGATCCAGCAGTACAAGATGATTTACAAAATTGGTTGAATCGTCTTGTTGCTGAAAATGATAGTTTATATACGCACACAGATGAAGGCCCTGACGATATGCCTGCGCATATTAAATCAGTTCTAACTGCGACGAGTATTGGCATCCCTATTATTGATGGCAGGTTAGGGTTAGGAGTATGGCAAGCAGTCTATTTGTGGGAGCATCGTCGTCTTGGGCACCAGCGCAGTATCGTTGTGCATATCGGTTGAGAATTATTCATGTCATTTCATAAAATTTGTCATTTAGAAGATATCCTTGATGGCCATGCACGTGGTTTTGAAGTAACTGTGAATGAACAAACAGTTCCAGTTATTTGTATTAGGCAAGGTTGTTCAGCATTCGTGTATAAAAACAGTTGTCCTCATACAGGGGTTAACTTGGAATGGCAGCCGGATCAATTTTTGGATGATACACTGCAATATATAGTGTGTTCTTCGCATGGCGCATTATTTCAAGTAGAAGATGGGTATTGTGTCGCAGGGCCTTGCGCTGGCGATAGTTTGAAAATTCTGCCAATAGAATTAAATGAAGGTGAGCTCTATGTTGATATGAGCAATGCCGATGAAGCAGTGAGTAATTAGTGGCAAGTATACTCGCGGTTGGCGTGGCGACGCTCGATTGGATTCAAGTTGTCGATAGATACCCAGAGATTGATAGCGAAGTCCGTGCACAGCAGCAATTTATTTGGCGTGGTGGTAATGCGACGAATAGCTTAGCTGTTTTAAGTCAGCTTGGTCACGATTGCAGTTGGTTTGGAACCTTAGCAGATGATTGTTTTGCTGACATCATCATTGCGGATCTTGAAAAGTACCATATTGACCATTCGCATTGTCCGCGTGTCCTAAATTCTGTGACGCCTACCTCTCATATATTATTAAGTAAAGAAACATCTTCTCGGAATATTACTCATTTTCGTTGTTTGCGTGAACTGTTGGCATCTGACTACAAGAACATCGATTTTTCGCAGTGGGATTGGATTCATTTTGAAGCAAGAAATATTGCTGAAACACTGGTTTTGATGCGCCACTTAAAACAACATTATCCAAATATTCAGGTATCACTCGAAATAGAAAAGCCACGCGAAGACATAGAACAACTTTTAAATTATGCCGACCACTGTCTATTTAGCTGCCATTATGCCAATTCAAAAGGTTATGTTTCGGCAGAGAAATTCTTAAAAGATATTCAGCCTAAGCTTACACATAGCCAGAGCGTTGTCTGTGCATGGGGATCGCGAGGCGCAATGTTACTAAGTAGCAATGCAGCGTATATTGAAGTGCCTGCATTTAACGTTGATGTAATCGACACACGGGCAGCGGGTGATGTCTTTAATGCGGCTTTTATCGATGCGCGCATTAATGGTAGTGATTGTTTACAGAGTGTTGAGAAAGCGTGTTATTTGGCGGGTGTTAAGTGTTCACAATTGGGTATTGATGATCTTAAGAATGTGCCTTAAGCAACTAACTGGTCGGCAATATGCTCGAGATCGCTACGATTATCCATTACTTTTTCAACACAAGCCAAGGCGGTGTCTTCATCAATGCCAATGCGTTCTAGCACAACAGCGGGTAGCTCGTTAGTATCGGCATCACCAAATCCATAGCTGTTGAGTAATCGATTGGATAATAGAACCAGACTTGCTAGGCAGGAAAATTTTCGTTTGTATTCAGAATTGCGTTGTTCACGCTGGGCAATTAGCAACGCATCGGGCATTTGCCAAAATTCCATAAGCCAAGCGGCAACACTTTCTGGTGACGTATCAAAGCGAAGCTTGATGGCATCCCAAATAGAGACGTCAGTATTTGAACCAAGCTGGGTATTCAAGTCGTCATATTCATCACTGAACAAGTGCGCAAGCAATAAATAGCCGAGGTTATGTAATAAACCTGCAAGCTGAGCAGATCCTTTTGCAGGACGTTTTGATATGGGCATTTTTTTTGCCAATATTTCACTTAATGCGGAAACAAGGACGGCATTGCGGTAGATACTTTTCTGACCTAGTTGACCTTGCTTAGAGCCTTTAAAACTTTTGGCCGCGGACATTCCTATTGCCATGTGCAGGGCTGTGTCATAACCAAATATTTGTAGAATTGCTTGTTGAATAGTTTCTATATTATCACCAAAACCATACAACGATGAGCGCGCCTGTTTTAGAAGCTGAATAGATAGCAAGGGATCTTGATCGATGATGCAGGCTAATTCATTAACCTTTGCATGTTCACTATTAAGTAGGCGAAGCAGTTGTCGGGTTGTTTCTGGGATACTGGGTAATGCATCAAGGGCTGTTAAGCGTTGCTCGAGTATGGTCGGGAGAATGATTAAGTCCTGTTTCATTCCAGTATTATTGTGCCCAGGCATTGGATATGAAAAATTAAAACCATACAGGGCATGATCTAGAAAATCGTGAAAATCCTCAGCCGACATTCTAATTAATTGCCTATTTTCGTTCGGGAAGTAAATTTGGTCTTGACCCGTTAAACTATCATCAATGATGCAAGTCAGTTCTGTAGCAAGGCTAAAAGGTGGTAGATTATCGCCATGACAGTCAGCGAAAAGCTTTTGGACGATAGTGGGGTCGGCAGCGCTCAGACTTTTACGTAGTTGTCGTCCCAATGCCGCGATGTCAATACAGTGGGATGCGGGCGTAATGGCGAGCAGTAAGGATTCATTTTCATCGGTTAATAAAACACTGCGGGCAACATTTTGTAATCGGACATGACTGCTATTAGCCATATCGATGAGATTACCATCAATGGCTTGGGGTAATACCTCAAAGTCCCGACCACCTCGGGTTAGATATGCATGAATGGAATTGTCGTGATTCATCATGTTTCCGATTCTATTACCGCTGTTTGTTTATGTAATTGAATAGTTTTTTTGTGTACACTGCTTATCGGAGAGCTCACTAGAAACTTTAGTTTTTAAGCCGATAATAATAAATAGTCACTATTTTCCGGTTCTTATAGGAATTTTGAAGGAAATGGATCACAATGTCAGATAAACCCTCTGATTTACCTAAACTATTAGTTGTTGATGATGATGATGCTTTTCTCGCCTTTTTAGAGGAATTGCTCTCTCGAAGTGACTATCAAGTATTAACAGCTTCTAATGGTAAAGATGGCATTAGCATGGCAATGGAAGAGATTCCTGATTTGATCATTCTTGATGTCATGATGCCCGACATGAGTGGTGGGATGGCCGCACACTATCTCTCAGAGAATATTTCGACGCAGTCGATCCCCATTATCTTTTTGACAAGTATCATTTCTGAAGAACAGGAAATGATGGTTGATAATCAAGAGGGTAATTATCAGTTTTTGGCTAAGCCGATTAAGGTTGAGCATTTATTGAATGAAATAGCTAAGTGTTTAAAAGGCGCATAAAGACTTTTTTACCCAACAAACATAAAAAAAGGGAGCCGAAGCTCCCTTTTTTATTTATAAATTAATAGCTTAGCTATTAATCATCATTGTGGTGACCTTGTTGCTTAGCCACTTTTTTAGCCAGTTTATTCAACTTATGGAATGTACCATTTGGTGAACGAAGTGTATCAAGAAAGGCTAGAACAGCTTCTTGATCACTATTGCTAAGGCCATTGAAGTTGTTAACGGCATCAAAGGCATCGCTGTCAGCTTGACCATGCATTTTAATCGCGTCTGTTAGTGTTAGCGCACGACCATCATGTAGGTAAGGTGCTGTGTCAGCAATACCCCAGAGACGGCCAGTTGTGAACATCGCATCACCGTTAAATTCTGCTAAATCAGCACCCATATAGTGGCGTTTTAAATCAGCAAATAACGGTACGGTTACCCCGCCTTGGTGATTCTTCTTAAAGTGCATGGGCTTTTTAGTTAAATCAACGCTTGTGTGAACATTGGCAGTCGGATCTTGAGCAATTTCTGGTGAACGGAAACCCAGTAGTTTGCTGTTTGTTTCCAGCTTAGGAATGTGACACTCAGTACAGCCAATGTCATTTAAAAGCTGACGACCTTGGCGTGCTTTACGATTTGGACGTTTCGCAAAAGGTGATTGAGCCGTCGCAACGAACACGCTAAGAACTGATAATTCACCCTCAGTGACTTCGTTAACAATGCCATCATTATCATGATCAACACCATTATCAACTTGCATGCCCATGTGGAAAGACAGTGCACCCGTGTCAAATGTGCGGGTAGTCTTTTCGCTACCCTTACGACCAAATGGCGCAACAACCATGAAATCATCACTGCTAGGGTTTAAGTTAAACGTGCCTTCGGCACCGAGCGCATTGCCATCACCATCAACAATAATATCGCCGGCAGCATCTTTAGTGATAGAGCCAAAATCAACGCCTTTAGCGCTCAATGCTGTGGTCGCACCGGTTGGCGCAGCTGCTATTTGAGCTTGAAGCTCAATGGTCATTTCGTTTGAAAGCTGCTCAACACCACCTGCACCAAAAATGAATGGCGGGTTGATAACACGGCCATCGATGTTTTTCTTTGTATCGCCGCCACTACGACCGGCGAGATCAAGATCCACAAAGGTGTTCCCACCCGCACCCAGTACAGTTGTATTGATACCGCCGACGCCACCGATACCAAATTTCATTGGAACTGTGCGGCGACTGATAATGGAATGACATTCCAAACAGGCTTGGCCATCAAGACCACCGATACGTTGGAAAGTACCATTACCTTGGATTGAGCCGCGTTCAGTTTGGACACCTGTTGGGTTAGCGTCATTACCATCACCAAAACCTTCAGAGGCTATGAATGGTTTGGTAAACATGCGCATGCCGGCAAGACGGATTTCATCGCGTGACATGTGGGCAAGATCAGCCTGTTGAACACGGTTCGCACCGCTATAAAGTTTGTTGAGATCGACATCACCCGCTGAGGCGCTGACGGGTATTGCCAATGCGAAGGCACAGGCAATACTAATAGAACGTAACTTCATTGTTATTCTCCCTAATTGTATTTATTGCTAGCTAAATAAAGTCAACCTGGTACGTATCCCTCTACGTATCCCTTCCACGAGTAACTTTTTTAATAAAAGCTTGTTATTGAAACTGTTTTTATTATTGGTCGTATTTTTATTATTGAACTGAGCTTAAGACAACGGCTAGTTGAGGGAGATATTACATGACGCTTAGAGCGGGGTATGTGAGATATTACCTACTTTGGCTATAGTTATTTTTATATGTTTATAGTCGTTGTTAATATTAATACCTTAGTCTTTAGCTCGGGTAATAGCGCGATGCCCGATATCAGGACGTTTGTAGAGATTATCCCAATGTATTTTGTCAGCTAATTTATAAGCACGTTTTTGAGCGTCTGCGACGTTTTCACCAAGTGCTGTGGCACAAAGAACACGCCCACCGGCTGTCACAATATTACCATCACTCATGGCGGTACCCGCATGGAAGACTTTCTCACCGTCAGTTTCTTGCTCGGGTAAACCCTCAATAACATCGCCTTTATGATAATCATTGGGATAGCCGCCTGCGGCTAATACAACGCCAAGCGCGCTGCGAGGATCCCACTCTGCACTGACAGTATTCAAGGTTCCATCGAGTGCCGCTTCAATCAGCGGTATTAAATCTGATTTTAACCGCAACATAATCGGTTGGGTTTCAGGGTCGCCAAAACGACAGTTATATTCAAGGACTTTGGGGATCCCATCATTGCCTAGCATAATGCCGGCGTAGAGAAAGCCTGTATAAGGCATCCCTTCGCTGGCGAGCCCGTCCACTGTCGGGCGAATGACTTCGTCCATGATGCGTTGTTCGACTTCTGCTGTGACGACAGGAGCAGGGGAATAAGCACCCATGCCACCAGTATTTGGCCCAGTATCGCCTTCATCGCGCGCCTTATGATCTTGTGAGGTCGCCATTGGTAGAATGTGCTTTCCATCGACCATAACAATGAAACTCGCTTCTTCGCCCGCTAGAAATTCTTCAATGACCACACGCGAGCCAGCCTCACCAAAGGCATTGCCAGCTAGCATGTCTTTCACTGCGGTAATGGCCTCGGCATGAGTTTGAGCCACAATGACGCCTTTACCTGCGGCAAGGCCATCGGCCTTAATCACAATAGGGGCGCCTTTTTGCTCAATAAAGCGAATGGCAGGCTCTATTTCAGTAAAGACTTCGTACCAAGCTGTTGGAATGTCATGCCGTGCTAGAAAATCTTTAGTAAAGGCTTTTGAGCCTTCTAGTTGTGCCGGGGCTTGCTCAGGGCCAAAACAACGCAGTCCGGCCGCCTTGAATCTATCAACAACACCAAGTACTAGCGGCACTTCAGGACCAATAACGGTGAGTTTAATGTTATTGGATTGGGCAAAATCGATGAGGCCATCGATATCATCAGCCTCAATGGCAACATTCTTTATTGATGATTCGAGTGCTGTACCTGCATTACCCGGCGCGACAAAAACTTGGTCGGCAAGCGGAGATTGGGCTAATTTCCAAGCTAAAGCGTGTTCGCGGCCACCTCCGCCAACTACTAAAATATTAATCATCAAGTTTTACCCTTTTAAGCCGAGAATATAGATAGTAACGATTGCCTATCGCTTGAAATGTCACAACATTTAACAATTCAACCGATAGTAAGCGGTATAGTTTTAAAGATTCGATCTTAAACGATTAGCGTATAGAAACGAAGAGGAACCTTTATGCAGAGGCTTAATCTTGGATACGCAATCCAGTTTGGATGTGTTGTGTAAGTATAAACAGAGCCTAAAGGCTCGTTTTCGGGATATATGCAGGCGATGAATATAGATATGAAACGATGGATAAGCTTTCTACTTGCACTGAGTTTTTCCTCAGTAATGACAGCAGGCGAGCGAACCATTGAGTTAAATGTGACGGGACAACCACCGTTAAACGCCAGTGACCAAATGAGCTTCATGGATGAAGTGACGAAAGAGGCATTACGACGTATTGGTTACAATCTAAAAACAGTGCAACTGCCGGCTGAGCGAGGTCTCGTTAATGCGAACAAAGGCAAAGTTGATGGAGAAATGAGCCGTGTAAAGGGGATAGATAAAATTTATAACAATTTAGTTAGGGTGCCCGAGAAAATCATGGATTGGGAATTTGTAGCCTTTTCAAAAGAAGGCGATTGTTCTAATCAAGGTTGGGCAGCGCTATCAGGTAAAAATATTGCACACATTAATGGTTGGAAGATATTTGAAAAAAACGTGCCTTCTACAGCGGAGATTACAAAAACAAGTAATTCAATGGAACTGTTTACACTATTAAAGAAAGGTCGCGCAGATTTGGTGTTGTATGAGCGTTGGGGTGGACATTATATATTAAATGAAATGGGCATGAATAATGTGAACCGTTGTATGCCAGCGCTCGCTGTAAAAGAAATGTTTATTTATTTACATAAGAAAAATAAATCAATTGTAAAGAAACTGGCGGCAGCACTCGCAATGATGAAACAAGATGGCAGTTACCAGAAATTATTTAATCAATACTTACTGCCCTTTCAGGATAGTCCTGACAGTAAAAACAAGTCACCTATAAACTAATTAAAATGAAAAAATTCGACATCTTTCTGCGTAGTAGTCGTCTTGCAAGACGGCTAGTCCTTTACGTTGTATTAGCCAGCACGTTCATCACGATTTTTACTTCAAGTTTTCAGCTGTATGAGATTTATAACAGCGACATCAGTGCAATAAATAAAAGATTAAAGGAAATTGGTGTGGCTTATGTTGACACCATTGCCTCACGTGTCTGGGTTGCAAATAAAGAGGAGTTGGAAAGAGAAGCACAAAACCTTTTGCGCTTGCCGGATATCGTGAATGTTAAAGTTTACGAAGCCAATAAATTAATTTTAGAATCCGGAACGATGCCGGGAAAAAATGTAGCCATAAAAAAATATCAACTCAAATATACCTTCCGAGGTAAACGACAAAATATTGGCGTGTTACATGTGGCGGCAAGCCTTAGCAATGTTTATCAGCATCTTATTGACCAAGCATTCACAATTTTACTTGGTAATGCCTTAAAAACATTTCTAATCAGTGGTTTCATGCTTCTATTGTTTTATTACCTTATCGCTCGACATTTGCAAAAAATTGCAGAGCATGCAGGTAATGTCAGTATTGATAATTTAGATAGCACACTAATACTTGACCGCCCTGATAATAGTGGCGACAAGCGAGATGAATTTGATGTGTTAGTTGATTCATTTCATTCTATGCAGAAAAACATCATTAATTCAGTAACACAGTTATCTAAGAGTGAGCAAAATTTATCGCAGACATTAAACAGTATTGGTGATGCTGTTATAGCGACAGATGAGAAAGGCAGAGTCACTCGCATGAACCCAGTAGCTGAACATTTAACTGCATGGACGATTGACGAAGCTAAAGGCAGGCTTTTAGTCGAAGTTTTTCCTATTGTGAACGCAATGACACGAGAAACAGTGATAAGTCCAGTAGAGCAAGTGCTTAAATCGGGTCAAGTTGTTGGCCTAGCAAACCATGCTGTTTTATTAGCGCGAGATGGAGAAGAATATCAGATAGCGGATAGTGCTGCGCCTATTCTAAGTGTGGATGGAACGGTTATCGGCGTGATACTGGTATTCCGAAATGTGACGGAAGAATACGCATTACATGAATCGATTAGGAATAATGAAGCACATCTGCAGGCTATTATGAACAATAGTCCAGCCGTGATCAGTGTTAAGGATCTTGATGGAAAATTCATGATGATTAATCGTGAGTATGAAATATTGCTGGATATAAGCGATGAAGAGATTAAGGGTAAAACAACCTATGATGTTTTTCCTCATGAAATTGCAGAGAAATTAGTTAAAAATGATCAAGATGTTATTTTAACGCGTTTAGCACTTAGTTCAGAAGAGAAGGTGCCACATAAGGATGGCATGCATCTATATTCGAGCACCAAATTTTGCTTGTTCGATTCAGAGGGGCAGCCATATGCGTTGTGCAGTATCTCGACTGATATTACAGAACAGCGTAAGCAAAATGAAATGTTGCGACGTACTCAAAAAATGGATGCGCTAGGTAAATTGACAGGTGGCGTAGCACACGATTTCAATAATATGCTTAATATCATTATTGGCTATTCAGAAATACTATCGCGTAATTTAGACGCGGATTCTTCTAACCAACACTTTGCAAAAGAAATAAAAGAAGCGGGTCAACGTGGCGCAGCCTTAACCCGAAAATTATTGTCCTTTTCAGGACAAATTGAATCAACTCAATCACGCGTAAATATTAATGACGTTTTGAAAGACGACATTAATATGCTGAAGAAAACGTTGACGGCAAGAATTCACATTAACATGAAGATGGATGATGAGCTGTGGACAACCTTTGTTGATAAAGGCGAGCTTGAAGATGCAATTTTAAATTTAAGCATCAACGCAATGCATGCAATGCCAGACGGTGGTAATTTAACTTATCTAACGTTGAACGAAAACCTGTCTTCGATAGAAGCAGATAATCTAGGGCTGACTGCAGCGGGCAGTTATATTAGGTTGTCTGTGATTGATACAGGTATTGGAATGGATGAAGAAACTGTTAATAAAATATTTGATCCCTTCTTTACCACCAAGGGTGAGCGGGGCACCGGTTTAGGCTTAAGTCAGGTTTTTGGTTTTATGGAACGCAGTAATGGCGTGATTAAAGTTTATTCAAAAGCAGGGGCAGGCAGTGAGTTTGTCATGTATTTACCTCGCGCCAGAACTGAAACAAACATCTCCGACATAGGCGCTGAAGAAAGCATTAGTGAAGTAAATGTAAGCGGTTCAGAAAAAATATTGTTAGTTGATGATGAGGTTCTACTACTAGAATTAGGCAAAGATCTCTTTGAACAAAAAGGTTACGAAGTATTTTGTGCTAATGACGGAGAAAGTGCTTTATGGATTTTGTCACGCAATAAAATAGACGTGATGGTGACTGATGTCATTATGCCGGGAATTGATGGCTATGCCTTAGCAAGAAAAGTAAATGAACTTTACCCGAAAGTTAAAATTCAGCTTGTTAGCGGTTATTCAAGTGACCGGCTTGGCAAAGAAAAAAATAACCCCTATACCAAGACAATGATTGATAAACCGTTTACCGCTGAAGTGCTATTAACGCGAGTGCGCGAATTACTCGACGAAGCTTAATGCCTGAAGTGACGCATACCTGTAAACACCATAGCGATATCATGTTCATCTGCGGCTGCAATCACTTCATCATCACGCATTGATCCACCTGGCTGGATGACGGCTCGTATCCCAACACTGGCGGCTTGATCAAGACCATCACGGAACGGGAAGAAGGCATCACTGGCCATCACTGATCCTTTGACATCGAGCTTAGCGTGCTCCGCTTTTATGCCAGCTATGCGGGCTGAGTTGATGCGACTCATTTGTCCAGCTCCAACACCAATCGTCATACCATCACGGCCATAAACAATCGCATTGGACTTAACGTACTTAGCAACTTTCCAGCTAAAGAGTAAGTCGAACATTTCTTGTTCGCTGGGTTGACGTTTTGTGACAACTTTAACGTCATCTACAAGCAGTAGATCAGCGTCTTGTATTAACAGGCCGCCATTAACGCGTTTAAAATCTAAACGCGGAGACGCTTCTGCTGGCCATTGACCACACACAAGCAGTCGAACATTTTTCTTAGCCTTAACAACTTCAATCGCTTCAGCACTGACTGTTGGTGCAATGATGACTTCAACGAATTGGCGGTCAACAATGGCTTGTGCAGTCTTTGCATCGAGTTCGCCATTAAAAGCAATAATGCCGCCGAAAGCAGACTCAGGATCGGTGCTGTAGGCGCGATCGTAAGCCTCTAATAACGAGCTACCCGTTGCCACGCCACAAGGATTGGCATGTTTAACGATGACACAACTTGGCGCATCGTTAAATTGCTTAACACATTCCAGTGCTGCGTCAGTATCCCCGATGTTGTTATAGGATAATTCTTTGCCCTGCAATTGCTTGGCAGTACTGATGCTGGCTTCTTTTGCGCCGGCTTCAATATAAAACGCAGCAGATTGATGTGGGTTTTCGCCGTAGCGCATTTCTTGAGTTTTGATGTACTGACTATTGAATGTGCGCGGTAAACCAGCGGGTTGCTTATCCTCACCAATCGCACCTAAATAGTTAGCAATCGCGCCATCATATTGGGCGGTGTGCTCAAATGTTTTTACTGCGAGATCAAAACGGGTTGCATCACTGATGGTATTTTTATTGTTATTCATTTCATCCAGCACACGTTGATAATCCGATGCATCAACGACAACGGTTACAGCTGCGTGATTCTTTGCTGCAGCACGGAGCATGGTTGGGCCACCGATATCGATGTTCTCAATGGCCATGGCGAGATTGCAATCGTCACGAGCAATGGTTGCCGCGAAGGGGTATAGATTAACGACAACCATATCAATCGGGGGGATACCGTGCTCTTCCATCACTGCATCGTCTACACCGCGGCGGCCAAGTAAACCGCCATGCACTTTAGGGTGTAAAGTTTTAACGCGACCATCCATCATTTCAGGAAAACCCGTGTAGTCAGAAACTTCTACGACCGCGATGTTATTGTCTGCGAGCATTTTTGCAGTCCCGCCCGTTGATAGAATCTCAACATTTTGTTCAGCAAGGGTACGCGCAAACTCAACAATACCGGTTTTGTCAGAAACACTGATTAAAGCGCGACGGATAGCAGACATGATTTACCTCAGTAATTGGGGTGTTGGAATGAAATAAGCTTAAAAGTAATTAATCGAGATTGTATTGCTTCATTTTTTTGCGCAAGGTACCGCGGTTGAGGCCAAGCATAATAGCTGCGCGGCTTTGATTGCTGCGTGTGTGTTCTAGGACGGCGCGCAGTAATGGCTCTTCCATTTCTTGTAGTACCATTTGGTATAAATTATCAGGTTCATGGCCATCTAAGTGGTGAAAATAATCTTTTAGCGCCGTGGCGATACATTCGCGTAATGGGCGGTGAGAATCTTCTGTACTGACTTCAAAGACGGCTTCGACAATAGCTTGTTGGGCGTTATTCATGCGGCAATTTCTTGTTTTTGTATTAGTTTAAGGAAAAATTCTTGGATCATATCCAGTTGTTCAACACTGCTTTCAACACGAGTTACCGCACGGCGGAATTCAGCGCCGTGTGACTGTCCCTTGCTGTACCAAGCGATGTGTTTACGGGCAACGCGTACGCCGGTGTATTCACCATAAAATGCGTAGAGGTTAGCAAGATGTTCCAGCAGTATATCGCGGATCTCATACAATGATGGTTCAGCTAGCGTTTCACCAGTTGTTAAGAAATGGTCAATTTCGCGGAATATCCAAGGGCGACCTTGGGCAGCACGACCAATCATTACAGCATCTGCACCAGTGTAATTTAGGACGAAGCGCGCTTTTTCGGGTGTGCTAATGTCACCATTAGCTACTACAGGGATGCTGACACGGCTCTTAATGTCCGCAATCGTGTCATATTCAGCGTCGCCTTTATAGGCATCGGTGCGGGTGCGACCGTGAATGGCGAGCGACTGAATGCCCGCGTTTTCTGCAATTTGAGCAATGGTCGGTGCATTTCGGTTCTCACGATCCCAGCCAGTGCGGATTTTTAAGGTGACGGGGATATCAACAGCGCCGACAACGGCCTCTAGAATCTCACCGACCAGTTTTTCATTTTGTAGTAAGGCAGAACCTGCCATGACATTACAAATCTTCTTGGCTGGGCAACCCATATTAATATCAATAATTTGTGCACCATTATCGGCATTGTGTTTAGCCGCGTCTGCCATCATCGCTGGGACAGAACCCGCAATTTGGACTGAGCGAGGATCGGCTTCACCATCGTGATTGGCGCGAAGTTTGGTTTTTTCACTGCCCCATAATAATGAATTGGACGACACCATTTCTGACACAGCCATACCCGCACCAAGGCGTTTGCACAATTGGCGGAATGGTCTATCCGTCACGCCAGCCATTGGCGCGAGAATTAAACGATTACTGATTTGGTAAGGTCCGATTTGCATAGAAATAATATTATTCTAATTCGTTATTTATAAAATAGGCCGTGTCGGTCTATATAAACGGACGGCCAATCATACTCGCATTGATGCCTAGGGCAAAGTACAAATGACCTATTTAGAGCGGCTTATTTGAAGATAAATATGAAGCTGACGGCATTTTTACCCGGATCAATGAGTTCCAGCGCAATGTTGACAGGATTGTTAGGCGCTAAGCCCTTTTTCGCATTGATATCATCGGGTAGGTATTCTTGAGGTAGAAAATCACGACCAGCGATGATTCTGCCTTCAATGTCATGAAATTGTATCTGCAATAAAGGAAAGGCTTGGCGAAAGCTGGCTTGGTTGCTAATAGATGCCTTTACGCTAAGTGCATTTTTTACGTTAGGGTGACTACGAATTTCCCTGCTTTTTAGAACAACCTCGTTAGGTGCGCGTGGTAAGGCAAGTTCACAGTCGAGGCTGTCACAGAGGCTTTGCATGAGCGGTCTAAATCCGTGCGAAGCAATATTATCCCTTAATAGGTAAATACTCTGCCCGATGAAGAGCAATATTAGAATTGTGCTGACGATCAAATAGCTTGTTGGCATTGGGGGGGAAATGCCGGGCACTGACTCGAGCTCAGGGTAAAGTTGTGAAGGGTCATAGCCTTCTTCAGGCAGCTCTTCGGCTTTCTCAGGTTCTACTTCGTCACGTTCAACGTTGGCTGCATTGGCCGCGGTGTTAAAGGCTAGCGCACCGGTTTGGGCAGTATTGAGCTCAGTTTGGGGTGTATGTTCGGGATCACTTTTATTCTGTCTATCGTTATTCACCAAACGCAAACTTGGTTGATTTTGCGTTGGTGCGTGATCGTCTTGTACTGATTCTTGTTGTGCTATCGTCTCCGAGCTCTCGGGTATTTGTGCGTTATCAGTGGGCTCCAAATCAGGGATAACAATATCCATCACATCTAGTTGGACATCATCAAGCACATCAACGGAGAGTTCGTCGATGGACAATTCTGGATCATCGTTTTCAGTTAAAATTGGCGCATCAGGCGTCGGGATAATAGTGGCGGTAAAGATTTCATCACATTCACCACAACGCACTTGGCTATCGGCGATCTGCAATTGCTCGTCGGTAACGTGAAAGAGTGTTTGGCAATGTGGGCATTGAGTCTGCATAGGCAATAACAATAGCATTGATTTGCTAAGGGTGTCTTTGTTCTAACGTTTGATACCACTAAGGCGAATCCAGTCACCTTGTTGGATAGGTTCACTGATCTCACAGTGGCGCCGATAGGCATTGGCGACATTCTCGGCCTGTTCAGCGAGGATACCCGATAACACCAAGCTGCCACCTGGACGCAGCGCTGCACATAACATATCAGCGAGCTCTGCCAGTGGTCCGGCAAGAATATTTGCTAGTAACATGTCGTAGCCTTCGCTAGCTAGATCCATGGGGAGATTAGTTGAGATTAGATCGCTGACGTCATTGCGTGCGGCATTATCTCGAGTGGCTAGGAGTGCCTGCGGATCGATATCAATAGCGGTTACTTTGGCGGCGCCAAGTTTGGCCGCTGCAATGGCCAAAATACCAGAGCCACAACCATAATCAAGTACCTGCTTACCTGCCAAGGCTTGGCTATCCAGCCATTGTAAACACAGTGAGGTGGTGGGGTGAGTGCCTGTACCAAATGCCAAGCCTGGATCGAGTAGAATATTAACGGCATCAGGTTCTGGGGCATTGCACCAGCTTGGAACGATCCAAACCTGTTCACCAAATTGCATTGGGTGATAATCATCCATCCATACGCGCGACCAATCTTTATCTTCAAGCGGTTCGAGACGACGGCTGACTAAGATGTCAGCAGAGAGAAGTTCGGTTAGCTGTTGGTCTAAGGCCTTGGTATCAATATCCGCTTCGAACAGCCCAGTGATTTCTAAATTCGCCCAAAGCGGGGTTTCACCGGGAAGCGGTTCAAAGATGGGTTTGTCTTCGGCATCAATGAGTGTGACGGCATGCGCGCCAGCTTGTTCAAGTGCATCACTGACCTTGTTGGCATGCTGGGTATCAGTGAGGAGTGTGAATCTAAGCCATGCCATAGTCAGGAGTCATTAACGCAGAGTGCGCAAAGGCGCAGAGGTCGCAAAGTATTAATAATTTTAAAACCACTATATTTTGCTTTTCTTTGCGTACTTTGCGCCTCCGCGATCTTTGCGTTGTTATCTCGATCTTAAAATAAGTTTTTATGACAGCCCAAGTTTTTTCTCAAGGAAATGGATGTTAGCGCCACCTGCCTGAAAGGCGCTGTCATTAAGAATGTCGAGATGCAAGGCAACATTGGTGTCGATGCCATCAATAACCAACTCACTGAGGGCACCACGCATGCGTGCAATGGCAATTTCACGAGTATCGCCGTGCGTAATGACTTTGCCAATCATCGAATCGTAATTAGGTGGTACACAATAACCATTATAAATGTGTGAATCTACACGCACGCCGATACCGCCCGGTGCATGGAAATTTTTAATAGTGCCCGGTGAAGGGATAAAGGTTTTTGCATTTTCAGCATTGATACGGCACTCAATGGCGTGACCACGAATGACGATATCTTCTTGTTTATAAGTTAGTTCCATGCCTGCGGCAATGCGGATTTGTTCTTTAATAATATCGACACCGGTAATCATTTCAGTGACAGGGTGCTCTACCTGAATCCGGGTATTCATTTCGATAAAATAGAATTCCCCATTTTCGAATAAAAATTCGAAGGTCCCCGCACCTAAGTATTTAGTTCTACGGCAAGCTTCTGCACAACGTTCACCAATAAAGGCACGTTGTTCGTCGGTGATGCCTGGCCCAGGTGCTTCTTCAACAACTTTTTGGTGACGACGTTGCATCGAACAGTCACGCTCGGCTAAGTGAATCGCGTTGCCATGTGAATCAGACAATACTTGAATTTCAATGTGGCGTGGATTGCCGAGGAATTTTTCCATGTAGACAATATCGTTATTAAAAGCGACCCGTGCTTCATTTCTTGTCAGCGAGATGGCATTGAGTAGCGCAGCTTCGCTGTGCACAACACGCATACCACGTCCGCCACCACCACCGGCAGCTTTAATAATAATCGGGTAGCCAATTTTATGCGCTATCGCAGCCGCCTTAGGATCGTCTTCAGTAATTGGACCATCAGAACCTGGTACACAAGGAATACCGGCTGCTTTCATGGTTTCAATCGCAGTAATTTTGTCACCCATGCTGCGAATTGAATCGGCGGATGGACCGATAAAGGTAAAGCCGCTTTGTTCAACACGCTCAGCAAAATCGGCATTTTCAGCAAGGAAGCCATAACCAGGATGGATCGCCATGGCATCAGTGACTTCTGCCGCACTGATTAATGCAGGAACATTTAAATAACTATCTATTGACGCAGCAGGACCAATACAAACGGCTTCATCGGCAAGGCGTACATGTTTCAGGTCGCGATCGGCAGAGGAATATACGGCAACGGTTTTAACACCCATTTCACGGCAAGCACGTAAGATACGAAGTGCAATTTCACCGCGATTGGCTATAACAATTTTTTCAAACATAGTTGTGAGTTCTTCGCTGGGGGTTATTCAATAATGAACAAAGGTTCATCGTATTCAACAGGTTCGCCACTGTTAGCGAGAACTGCTTTGATAACGCCACTTTTATCAGCTTCGATTTGGTTGAGGATTTTCATTGCTTCGATAATACAGATGGTTTCGCCTTCAGTAACGGCTTGGCCAACTTGCACAAATTCTGGTGAGCCAGGAGCAGGCGAACGATAGAATGTACCCACCATTGGTGATTTAACGACATGCCCACTTGGTAACGCTTCAGCCTGATTTGTTGATGCAGTGACTGGCGCAGGTGTTGGGGCTGGCGCGGCTGCAGGCGCAGCCATTTGCATCATCGTCGGTGCAGCAACACTGCTATTGCGCGTAATGCGTACTGATTCTTCGCCTTCTTTAATTTCAATTTCAGCAATACCAGATTCCTCTAGTAGCTCAATTAGTTTTTTTACTTTTCGGATATCCATAGTGTTAACTCATTTCTTATGTTCAGTTTGTTGCAGATTCAGCGTGCTTTATCGCCGCCTGCAACGCCAATTCATAACCTTGTGCACCTAAGCCGCAAATAACGCCAATGGCAATATCAGAAAAGTAGGATTCACGGCGAAACTCTTCGCGAGCATGCACGTTAGATAGGTGTAATTCGATAAAGGGGATTGCCACGCCAGCCAGTGCATCACGAACAGCAACACTGGTATGGGTAAAGGCAGCAGGGTTGATAATGATGAAATCGACGCCTTCTTGTTGCGCCTGTTGAATACGATTCACTAAATCATGTTCAGCATTGCTTTGTAGACAATCTAGCTCATGGCCAGCTGTTTTGGCCTGTGCAACTGCGGCGGCTTCAATATCCGCAAGCGTGGTTGCACCGTAAACATCGGGCTCACGCGTGCCAAGAAGGTTTAAATTGGGACCATTGAGTAGCAGTAACTTAGCCATTAAAATGCCTGGTTGATTAAATCGCTTCAAATAACGCCTAGATCGAAGCATTTCCCTGCATGATCAGACTACTTTTTATTATCAAAATGCCCGTGTATTGTGCCGGAGGATTCCGGATTTGTCCAGTTCAGAGCACGTTTTTGGAACTTAGGTCACAAATCGGCGGAAATAGCGACAGAATTCAAATATTTGTCAGAATAATACTGCTTTGGTTAAAAAAGGGGACTATAAAAATCTTTTTGACAGGATTAACAAGATTTACATGATTGTCACTGTTTTTCGTGATGGCGTCGTTGTTTGGTTTTAAATTGTTAATCGTGTCGCAATTTTGGTTAAAAAAAGGACTATAAAAGTCATTTTGACAGGATTTACATGATTGCCACTATCCTTCGTGATGGTGTCGTTGTGTGATTTTTAAATCCTGTTCATCTTGTTAATCATGTCGCAATATTTTGTGTTTTATTCTTTATAACAGCGCTTTAATTTTTTCTTCAGCGGTTGTTTTAAGCAATTCACCGCGTTGAATGAAGTTAATTTTACCGCTGCGATCAACAATCACTGTATAGGGCAAGGTGCCAAAGCGGTTGCCATATTGTTTGCTGGTGTTAATGGCATCAAGATCACCTAATAACATTGGGTAGTTCACGCCATAGGTATCAGCAAAGTCGACAACATTATCTTTTTCATCGATGGCCACGCCAATAAATTGTAAACCTTGAGCGCCATACTTTCCTTGCAACTCGACAAAGGCAGGTGTTTCTTTACGGCATGGTGGGCACCATGTTGCCCAAAAATTAATGACTAACACTTTGCCATCCCATTCAGAAAGTTTACGTGTCACACCATCCATATCAGGTAGAGAAAACTCAGGACGATGTGAACCAATGCTTGCAATCGCCGGTGCGGCGATAGTCGCGTCTGGTTGATTGTCACCGGTTTCGCTATTGGCGCTGTCTGAATTTTTATCACAGCCAGTGAGTGAAATAGCAAGCAGGCCTGCTAGTAATAATGTTTTATTCATCACGAATTAGAATCTCTATTTTTATAGTGCTTGTTTAAGATGAGCGGTGAAATCTGCAGCGTCTTTGAAACCGTAGAAGTCTTTACTCTTATTTCTTTGTCCCTGCGGTGTAAAAAATAATATCGCAGGTGGGCCGTAGACACCTAAACTTTTTTGTACCGCAGAAGTATCCGGATTATTGGGATCGGTAACATCGACTTGTAGTGCGACGAAGTTGTCCATTAATTTTTTTACAGCGGGATCAGAAAAGGTACTTTTTTCCAAACGTAAACAATCGGTACACCAGGTCGCAAAGAAATCGATCATGACAGGTTTGCCAGCGGCTTTAGCCTTTGCCAACTCGCGATCGAGATCAGCAATGGATGCAACTTGTGTAAAGATTGCGTGCCCAGCATTACTGGTTGAAGATTCATTTCCTGTCGCTGCCGAGCCACTGAAACTAACACGACTAAAATCAACCGGCTGCATGATGTCACGGTTACCTTGCATACTACCCACGAGTGATAACACACCCCAGATTAATAAAACGGTGCCGATACCTTTCCAGAAAGAGCGCCAACCACTGGCACCATCAGGCAGGCTTTGTGTCGCACCTAGGTACACACCAAGTGTAATCAGGAATACACCCCATAGAAGTAATACAGGGACGCCCGGTAACACAGTTGTAATATAAATGGCAACGGCGATTAACAGCACACCAAAGAAGTATTTGACGCTATCCATCCACGAGCCAGCTTTTGGTATTAACGCACCTGCGCCAATACCAATGGCAATCAAGATCGCGCCCATGCCCCAAGACATAGAGAACATGATTAAACTGCCGAGGATAGGATCGCGTGATTCAATGGCGACAAGTAGTACGGACAAAAGAATGGGTGATGCGCAAGCACCAACGATCATTGAAGAAAGTATGCCCATCAGGAACACGCCAAATAAAGAACCACCTTTGATACCGGCGCTTTTTGATTGCATGCGTGATTGAATTGCCGCAGGCATTTGAATGGTAAACAAGCCAAACATGGACAGCGCAAGAATAACTAAAATTAAACTGACACCACCAATCAACCAAGCGTTTTGGAAGTAAGCCTGTAATTGATCGCCAGACTTACCCGCAAAATATCCGGCAATGGTATAAATCACCGAAGTACCGAGCACATAGCTTGCCGCTAACATACCGCCTTTGAGTTTAGATATTTCACCATTCTGACTTTGGCCAACAATGATGCTGGAAAGAATTGGAATCATTGGCAAGACACAAGGTGTAAATGTCAGTCCAAGACCGACAGCAAATGCGACGAGCACATACCAGAGATAAGTATTTTTAGCTTCAGGACTATTGTTTGTTGTCGCTGTAGTTGTTTGTGCCGATGATTTTTTAATCAGGTCATTACTGACGGCTAAATCAGTTTTCTTTGTCATCGGTGGATAGCAAATACCAGCGTCTGCACAGCCTTGGAATTTTGCCGTAAATGAAATTGTGCCAGCAGCGGGTGCGTTATCAACAGGAATGACGATAGAAAGTGTTTGCATATACACTTCAACTTCGCCTTCGCTTCCATCCGGTAAAATACCGTGGTGCATTTTGCCCGCAGGCATATTCACTTCGCCAAGTTGCAAGCCTGCAGTGTCGGTGCTGAAACTAAATTTATCTTTATATAAGTAATAACCATCAGCAATGGTCCAGTCAGCAACAATGTTGCCATTGGCATCGAGACTGGCGCTATAACTGAATGCTTGTTCTGGCGGTAAGAATTCACGTTGTCCGCCACCCAGTAAACTATCACCTAGTGAACTTAGTTTCTGAATGCCACTGCTTGGGGCGGTGCCAATGGCGGGTAGGTTAAGTAGCACGGTGTGCTTAGCGGGTGGGTAACAAACGCCTAAATCAGCACAACCTTGAGCACCAACAACAAGTTGTAATGATGTCGCTTCACTTGAGCGAATCAGCGGTACTTTAATCGCAAGTTTGTGGCGGTAAACTTCTAGTTCACCTTCGGTGCCATCAGGACGAATACCAATTTTTTTCTCGCCTGGTGGTAGTTTGATTTCGCCAAGCTCAATGCCAGCAGTTTCTGATTTGAAATTATACTTGTCGTTGTACATGTAATAACCATCAGCGGCTGTCCATTCCACTTCGACGGTATTGGCATCAACAGCGCGAGCGATAACACTGAAAGCTTGATCCGGGGGTAATAAGTCCTCTTCACTTAGTGCGAACGCTTGTGAGGCGATCATTAAACCAAGAAAGGCGATCAGTAGTTTTTTCATCATTAGGTGTCTCTAATTATGGTGATTGGACATTGTTTGCTGGGTAATACAGTACATGATTTATGTGTCGAGTCGAGGTGCAAATGCACATGATTCGTGCGCCCAATCAAGGTAGGCAGGCAACCCATCTTTAATAGAGACAGCGATTATCTCGGGAAGTTCGTAAGGGTGACTCTCTGAAATATGCTTTTCTAAGGCAGAATAAGCACTTTTCGTTGTTTTAATCAGCAGCAATTCTTCAGTGCCTTGTCGACGTTCACCTTGCCACCGGTAAACCGAGGTTAAGCTGGGTATGATGTTCACGCAGGCAGCCAGACCTGCATCGATAATGGCGTTTGCCATTTTAATCGCGGCATCGTGGTCAGGGCAGGTGCAGTACACCATTAGTAAGTCTTTTGAGTTGCTCATAGAACAATAAGATACAAGATATTGGGTAAGAGTGCTTGTAATCAGAAGAATCGCCCTTACCTTAATAGCATGCGCGTTTCACAAATTCTGTTATTACTGTTTCTGTCCATCCCATTGATAGAAATCTACCTCCTCATACAAGTTGGCGAAGTCATCGGCGCTATGCCAACCGTGCTCATGGTCGTGTTTACGGCAGTACTGGGTGCTATGCTATTAAGGGTACAGGGGCTGTCGACATTGCGCCGTGTACAAGCAGTATCCGCGCGGGGCGAGGTCCCTGCACTGGAAATGCTAGAAGGTGTGATGTTGATGATTGGCGGGGGGTTACTGCTAACGCCTGGATTTTTCACTGATGCGATTGGCTTTATTTGCCTTATTCCACCGTTTCGTCAGGCATTAATTCGATATTGGATTAAACGCTACGGCACGCCGATGAATGTGGATCCAAACGCCGCGCCAAAAGGCCCGAAAACCCTTGAAGGCGAATATTGGAAAGAAGACAAATAAGCCAGCAAATGACTTTTGACAGGATTTACAAGATTAACCGGATTTCAAACAACGACTATTTCACCAACATGCCAATCTTGTAAGCCCCGTCTAGTGGAGACGATTAAGTTAACGAAACTTCAAAGATTTATTGTATAAAAATCAATACTATAGCATTTTCTAAAGATATTTTTGTTATAAATCTTGTCAATCCTGTAAATCCTGTCTTACTTTATTAATGCTTTTTTCATCGGCTTACCCTTGATTTTTCCCATTCCGCCCTTATTATTAGCACTCATTGACGGAGAGTGCTAACAACACTGTCCAAAATAACATAACTATTTGAATTTATTAAGAATCCTACTAGGAGAAGTGATTAATGAACATTCGTCCATTACATGACCGCGTTATTGTTCGACGCACGGAAGAAGAAACGACCAGTGCAGGCGGTATTGTTATCCCTGATTCAGCAACAGAAAAACCAGCGATGGGTGAAGTACTTGCTGTTGGCAAGGGCACAACCAATAACAATGGCGATGTGGTACCCCTCGACGTTAACGTTGGCGACACAGTCATCTTTGGCAAATTCTCAGGTAGTGAAGTAAAAGCCGACGGCGAAACACTGCTCGTTATGCGCGAAGAAGACATCATGGGTGTGATTGAAGGCTAAGCCTCATCATTCTCATCACAAAACAGAATTTAAAAAGGAATAATCATGACAGCTAAAGACGTAAGATTCGGAGACGAAGCCCGCCAAGGTATGGTTCGCGGCATTAACGTACTCGCTAACGCAGTAAAAGTAACACTTGGTCCTAAAGGCCGTAATGTTGTACTAGAAAAAAGCTTCGGCGCACCAACCGTCACAAAAGATGGTGTATCGGTAGCGAAAGAAGTGGAACTGAAAGACAAGTTTGAAAACATGGGCGCACAGATGGTTAAGGAAGTGGCTTCACAAACTTCTGACATCGCTGGTGACGGTACAACAACAGCAACTGTATTGGCTCAAGCCATTGTTCGTGAAGGTATGAAGTCAGTTGCAGCCGGTATGAACCCAATGGATCTGAAACGTGGTATTGATAAAGCCGTTATCGCCGCTGTTGCAGAATTGAAAAACATCTCTACTCCTTGTGATGACAACAAAGCCATCGCTCAAGTAGGTACTATCTCAGCGAACTCTGACGACAACATCGGTAACATCATTGCTGATGCGATGGATAAAGTAGGTAAAGAAGGTGTTATCACTGTTGAAGAAGGTTCAGCACTTGATAACGAACTTGATGTTGTTGAAGGTATGCAGTTTGATCGTGGTTACCTTTCTCCATACTTTGTTAACAACCAACAAAGCATGTCAGCTGAATTAGAAACACCGCTTGTACTGATTCATGATAAGAAAGTATCCAACATTCGTGAGCTTCTTCCTGTATTGGAAGCTGTTGCCAAAGCAGGCAAGCCGCTTTTGATTATTGCTGAAGACATTGATGGTGAAGCACTTGCAACACTGGTTGTGAACAATATTCGCGGCATTGTTAAAGTTTGTGCAGTAAAAGCACCTGGTTTTGGTGACCGTCGTAAAGCGATGTTACAAGATCTTGCTATCTTAACTGGCGCTACAGTGATTGCTGAAGAAGTAGGACTTTCACTTGAAAAAGCAGGCCTTGAACAGTTAGGTAGTGCTAAACGCATTGTTGTTACTAAAGATGAAACAATTGTGATTGATGGTGCAGGTAACGCAAAAGAAATCAGTGATCGTGTTAACCAAATTCGCAGTCAAATGGAAGAAACATCTTCTGATTACGATCGTGAAAAAATGCAAGAACGTGTTGCTAAGTTAGCAGGCGGTGTTGCAGTCATTAAAGTTGGCGCAGCAACAGAAGTTGAAATGAAAGAAAAGAAAGCACGCGTTGAAGATGCATTACATGCAACACGTGCAGCAGTTGAAGAAGGTGTTGTCCCAGGTGGTGGTGTTGCACTGATTCGTGCATTACAGTCTATCCAAGACCTTAAAGGTGATAACGAAGAACAAAATATCGGCATCACAATTGCGCGTCGCGCAATGGAAGAACCACTTCGTCAAATCGTAAGCAATGCAGGTGAAGAAGCTTCTGTTGTTTTATCTAAGGTATTAGAAGGTAAAGGCAACTTCGGCTACAACGCAGGTAACGGTACTTACGGTGACATGATCGAAATGGGTATCCTTGATCCAACTAAGGTGACACGTAGCGCATTACAAAATGCAGCGTCGGTTGCTGGTTTGTTAATTACCACTGAATGTATGATCGCTGAATCACCAGCTGATGATGCTGCTGGCGGCGCAGCCCCTGATATGGGTATGGGCGGCGGTATGGGCGGAATGGGTGGCATGGGCGGCATGATGTAAGCTGCTCCACTACTTTCGTTTACAAAAAAAGCCCTGCTATTACTAGCGGGGCTTTTTTTTAGCTGTTACGCAGTTGATGGTTGGGTGCGCACTGCTGTCAGTCATTAGCTGCGGGCTGAACAAACACCCTGCGGGATGTTTGTAATTCGCCAGCATCTAATGACTGACATCAGTGCTGATGGTTTTAGAAACGGTCGTTGATGACGATCTCTTCCATTTCTAATTGAGTGGGTCGTTCACGAGCGGCTTGGGTGGCTTTGCCAATGGCGACCATCATGCTCACGACGTGATCGTCGGGTAGGTTAATGAGTTTGCCAACCGCGTCGAAATCAAAGCCATCCATTGGGCATGAGTCATAACCCATGTCTTTGGCCGTTAGCATGAGCGTTTGAGCGGCGATGCCACAAGTGCGCATGGCTTCGTCTCGTTGCACTTGTTCAAGATTTCGATAGTAACCGTCAATGGCATCAACCATAAAATTTTGTACGTCTTCAGGTGCATTGGCCCAGTAGCGTGCGGGTTCTTTTTGCCATGCGTTTAAGTCAGCACACAAAATAATTAGCAGTGACGCATCGGTAACTTGTGCCTGATCCCATGCCACAGCACGGATTTGTTTGCGCAGCGCAGGATCTTGTACTAATACAAAACGATAGTTTTGTTGGTTATAAGCTGTCGGGGCTAATTTAGCCAATGACATAAGATGATTAATTTCATCGTCAGTGAATTGATGTGACGCGTCATAATGTTTTACAGCACGGCGCTGTTGAATGGCATCGGTCGTTTTCATGAGTATTTCCTTTTTTAAATTAAATTTATGGTAAATCAAATAACAAAGCTTGAGTCTTTTCTAGACCATTAAAATTAACGTCAGCGGTTTGAGTGATGGTGGCCGCATCACCTGCAAATAAATGCTGCCCATCAATTTCAAGCTCACCTTCAATCACATGCACATAAATGCTTCGTTCAGTCCCAAGAGAGTATGAGAGTGAATGACCTGCCTGTAGTCGAAGTAGATATAAATAAGCATCCTGATGTATTAAAAAAGATTCATCACGCGCGTCTGGTGATGCAATGAGTTGCACACCATCTTTAGACATAAATTTCTTTTGCTGGTAACCAGGTTCAATGCCAAGCTGATTTGGCTCAATCCAAATTTGAAATAACTTCAAATCGTCTGAGGAGGAGGGATTGTATTCGCTATGGGTGATGCCTGATCCTGCGCTGATAAACTGAAATTCACCGGCAGGTATCACTTCAGTATTGCCCATGCTGTCTTTGTGTGCAATGGCGCCAGAAGTGACATAGGTAATGATTTCCATATCTTGGTGTGAGTGGCTAGGGAAGCCTTGGCCAGGGGCAATCTGGTCATCATTAATCACCCGTAATGCTGACACACCCATGTGCTCGGCATCGTAATAGCTACCAAACGAGAAGCTGTGCTTGGCATGTAACCAACCATGATTGACGTGACCTCGTTCATCGCTGTGTCTAAGTGTCATCATTGTCTTTATCTCCTTGTGTTGTGGTTTCGACGATGAACACAGCTTATCCGTCATGGTTAGATGGATAAATAGACTATAAATTGAATGATTGTTTCACTATAATTGACAATATGGATAGATTTCACGCAATGTCAGTATTTGTCGAGGTTGTTGAACGTGGTGGGTTTACCGCGGCGGAAGATAAAATAGGTTTGTCACGTGCCCAAATAAGCAAGTTAGTGATGCAGCTTGAAGAGCATCTGGGTACGCGTTTATTGAATCGTACTACCAGAAAGATCAGCTTAACCGAAATGGGGCGTGTTTATTTTGAGCGCTGCAAAGTCTTATTAGTAGAGGTCGATGAAATTGATAACATGGCGAGTGAGCAGACCAGCACGCCACGCGGAACGTTAACGATTGGCGCACCGAGCTCATTTGGCAC
>Ga0316205_10000310_pt1 | contig 101778 bp, 90 predicted proteins | sample 3monthpyrite_MG_FD_204941 | JGI IMG/M metagenome (GOLD analysis project Ga0316205, IMG submission 204941) | Microbial mat bacterial communities from mineral coupon in-situ incubated in ocean water Damariscotta River, Maine, United States -... | ecosystem: Environmental > Aquatic > Marine >... | reverse complement strand
TATCAAATCCAAAGTTACTTCCAAGAACAGTCTCAGAAGTTGGAACTACAGTCTCAGAAGCTACAACAGCTCCAGGAAGTCCGCCTGCATCATCATAGATAGTTACATCTACAGAAGAAGCAGTAGCGCCAGGATTCATAAAGATATTTGGAGTGATCTGAGAAAGGATCATATCTGATCCCATAGAAACGATCACATCATTGGCAGCGGTCCAGTTGTTGTTTACACTACATCCTCTTCCGTTCTCAAAGCCGTTACTTGGGTTTGAAGAATCACAAGGAGTTGGCGTACCACCACCGGTAGTAGCAACCCATCCACAGGCCTCATCCACACTAAGTAGAAGGTCTGCAGCATTGATAGAAGCATTTCCGTTAGCATCTAAAACAACATCTAGTGGCATGGCAACAACATCATAGGAGTAGGTAACACCCCAAGAGTTAATTGTACCAGTATCACCAGCAGCATTATCGATAACAGTTAAGGTCCAATCTCCCATAGAACTCTCTCCATCAAAGGCAGAAAGTGGGTTGTTTGGTGAGAAGGTTCCTGAGATAGGAGAACTACACTCATCCTCAATTGGATCAGCGGCCTCATCATCTATAGTTACTAGTAGGTCGTCTCCATCACATCCAAAGGCGCCAATAACAGGCTCTCCTATACGATCAATGATGGTTACTTGAGTACCTGCTGGTGATTCTAAGATCACCTGAAGGTCTCCAACCCATGTATGAGAAATATCAAGATTTACATCTACATCAACCATAGTCTGATCATCAGTTACTGTAAATACAGTACTAATACCAGTCCCTGGTGTATTATCTGGAATAGCCAATGCAGGGCTATCAGATACAGTGTCACTTACTGTCATTGGTGAACCAATACAAGCGATTACTGGAGCAATATTGTCTTCTACGGTAATAGTAGCATTACATGAAGACGTATTTCCAGAATCATCAGTAACAATAATTTCTACAAGATTGTCTCCAGTAGTAGAACAGTCATAAGACATCATATCTCCAACTGGGAAACCGCCAATAGAATAATGAGCCGTTGTGTTTACATTACGTGTTGTGAAAACACCACCAGTAAATACGCCTTGTCCTCTACCGGCACCTCTTAAAATTTCCATATTCGCATCAGAAGCAAACACATCACCTACGGTACCACCATTGGTATAATCTAGCGTGCTCATCGTGGCACTGGTAACATACCACGCCACTGTTTGACCAGCAGTAACACTAACTCCCATAGAGAGATTTAAAGGTGTTGGTGTATCCTGTCCGTTTGAAGTAACTGTAGCACTTCCAACAAGAGTCCAATCTCCAGGGGTGAATTCAAATCCAACCCATGTACCTGTTTTAAAGTATACTTCAACAGTATCCGTATTTCCAGGCTCCATGTTAACATCAAAAGAATCAACAATGATATCGTTGAGCACATTCATGTCAAACATGTTTCCAGCCGCGCCGTTGTTACTTGCAAAGGTTGTTGTTAATGCCATTGGCGCTAATCCTCCAAAATCTACTGAAGCAACACCACAGTTATCGGTGGCACTTGCCACAAGTTGATTGGCATCAACAGTAACGTCTCCATTGGCATCCAATTCAACAGTAATATCTTGACAAACAACAACAGGATCTTCATTGTCATTTACAGTAACTGTAAATTGACAAGTTACTGTGTTATTATCGCTATCCGTAGCAGTAAATTCTATGATAGTATCTCCCAAAGGAAACATAGTCCCTGAAGCAGGTCCCATAGTTTGAGTTACGGCAATAACACCATCCTCAGCATCAATCGCTACTGCATCTGCAAAGTTTACAATAGCATCACATACACCAGGATCCGTACTTGCAATAACGTCCATAGGACAGTTAATTACTGGAGGTGTACCTACAATATCGTTAAAACTAATATTCATGGAAAGATCTGGACCTGTTCCGCCAGCGATACCACATGCTGGGCCTGGAGACCAAGTGGTACATCCCAATCCAAAACCTCCGCCTGGATTTTCCCAAGCGTATGTATTTCCGTTACCGTCGGTAGCAGTTTCCCAGAACCATTGTCCGTTACCAGCAAAAACCATATCGGCTTGAACACTCATCCAATAGGTAGCGCCAGAAGTTAATGTTGGAGGGTTGGTAGGATCTAGTGAAAAATTAGCATCGCCATCGGCGTCTACCGATCCTGGAAAGGCTTCTTGGAAAATCAAGTTTCCTGGAAGACCTCCGTTATCATCATAGATACGCATGATAACCATATTGGCAGGGTCATTATCTAAACCACCTGCACCAGCACTATAAAAACCAGTAACATCCAATTGGCAGATATTGGCAAATGAAGCTCCTGGAGCTACAAAATCATCGGCCATGATACTATCAAAGGCGTCATTAGCAGGCCCAAAATTTTGAGAAGGACCACCATTTCCAGAGGCAGCAGCGTTGGTATAATCTGCCAAACTCCCATTACAGGCAACTACTCTATTGTCATCAAAATTAACAATACGAGCGGTTCCAGTACTTATATTGTCTACTGGAGTAGGGCCATCATATACGCGTTGAGAAAACTCTGAAACTTCATCTTCAGAATATATTTCCACAACTGGAATTCTATACGGTTGTTCCGCAGCGTCATCAGTTTGCGTGACGTTCAAATTTTGCCTCCGTTGCAGCTCCTGCTGCTTCGTAAGGACATCATTTTGTTGAGCCTGAGTAGTGCCAAAAGCACAAAGCAAACTCAAGAAAAGCATAAAAGTAAATTTCTTCATAATTAATATTTGGATTAGTTGAAAGAATAAAAATAGCGCAAATTGCGCTCTGAGCATTCATTTTTTCGATAAGAGGGGCTAAAAAATCGATGAAAGAAGCACATTGCCGTAAGAAAAACCCTACAAAGCTAAAAAGTCACAAAAATTAACATTTTCCCAGAATTTTGACGAACAACAAAATAACGCCATTTTATGAGTTTAGGCCGGTTCCTGTATACTAATTTCGGCATTATTTTACTCGGTTTTTGGCATGCGAATTCAAGCGAGAATCAGTTTAGCTTTTCGGTGAGTTTTTCGAAAATTTCTTTGGGTTCTTTGTGCTGGTAGAGGACGGCATAAACGGCATTGATAATGGGTGTTTTGGCTTTCTTCTTTCCTTTTTCTTGATTGAGCTCATAGGCACTTTTCGTAGCATAGTAACCTTCGGCAACCATACTCATTTCCATCATGGCGCTTTTTACAGTATATCCTTTCCCAATCATGTTTCCAAACATCCTATTTCGGCTAAATACAGAATAGCCAGTTACCAATAGGTCTCCTAAGTAGGCCGAACCATTAATATCTCGCTTCATTTTATGCACCTTCTTTACATAACGCTTCATTTCTCGTATAGCGTTACTCATAAGAACGCTTTGAAAGTTATCTCCATATCCCAACCCATGGGCAATACCAGCAGCTAAAGCGTAAATGTTTTTTAGCATGGCAGCATATTCGGTGCCAATAATATCATCACTGGTGGTGCATTTAATATACCTGCCCGCTAATTTGGATGCCACAAATTCAGCTTTTTTAGGATCATCGCAGGCAATGGTCAAATAAGACAAACGCTCTAGAGCCACCTCTTCGGCGTGACATGGGCCCGTAATAACACCAATATTTTTAAACGGAATGTTATAATGGGTATAAAAGTGATCTCCCACAATAAGGCTGCTCTTAGGAACAATTCCCTTAATGGCCGAAAATATGATCTTTCCTTCCAGCGAAGCTGTTAACTTCTCTAATTCATCTTCAACAAAGGCCGAAGGAATTACAAAAATGAGATAATCTGCAAACGCTACCATCTCATTGATATCATTGCTTAATTTCAGCTGATCTGTATTGAATTCAACCGAACTTAAATAATTGGGATTGTGTTTTTCTTTTTTAATATGCTCCAGTGCGTAGGCACTCCGCATATACCATCCAACTTCTGTTAGGTTTTCACACAGCATTTTTACAATGGCTGTGGCCCAACTTCCTCCTCCAAACACTGCTATTTTAGGTGTCTCTGACATATCTCCATTTTGGTGGAGTCAAAAATACATAATAAAAATTGAATGTAAGTTATTGATAAACAATGTTTTATGATTTTGGCATGGCTTTTGAAATCCATAGTAACGAACCCTAAAACCCGAAGCCATGAAGAAAGTAAAGTTAATTTTCGGATACGCCATACTGGCCCTATTTTTTGCCTCTTGTCATACTGAAGTGATCGTAGAAGATCCTCACAATGATCCTGGTCCATCAATTACATTGCGGGAATTGGTTTCATCGTATGAATTATGGTATGTTGATATTGACCGTACTACAGGAAGCGGGTATATCCCTTTTATGCAAAAAGCGTTTACGATGTCTTTCAGGAACGGAACGGTTTTCGCCAATAACAATTTAGTGGGTATAGGTGATCAAGGAAATGGTTTTGGGATCGATGTTGGATTCTATGAGACCTTTAATTTTGATATAGATATTTCTCACGATTTGGATGGTGCGTACACCTTCGAGGTAACACAGTTAAGCGGCAATGAGATCGAACTATATTACGCCCCACTTAATCTTTCCTATATATTAGTGGGGTATCAACGTAATACGTTTGACTATAATCGTCTCTTCTATGATAACATCCATTATTTCTTGCAAGAATACGTGGCTTGGGAGAAAATATATACAAGTGATGTGGGTATGATCAATGAATTTGATAATGAAAATTTTGTACAGTTCTTACCAGGAGGAGGCGATGGGAATTTTAGAAGTTCTCAAGACCCTAATGGAACCCACATAGATCTGCTTTACTGGGATTATACAGGCATTTATAATGTGGATGATGTTCCTGGAAATAGGTATCTGAAAAATTTAACATTGGATTATGATTTCTTGGGCAATGAATACTTTGAATTGAGCGTTAATAATGACAGTACCATCGAATTGTTCCACCCTTCGTCGGGGACCATATACAGATTTAGAGGTCGAGGATATATTCAGTACAAACGAAAAGATGTCTTACGAGAATCGAAGACAACGATTGAAAAACAAATGAAAAAGATCAGTAAGATCGAATAATATACGGCCTTTCAACAGGCGCTAACGATTTTTGGTTGGTTATTTAGTTGAAAACCGCTCCCCTGGTGTTTATCAGGTTGGGGCGGTTTTTATTTGTAAAAATTCATTTCATCTAAATAGGTGAAAACCTTTGCAGGAAGCATGGGCTGGATATTCTTTCCTTCAACGATACCCTTTCTAATAAAAGTAGACGAAATCTCCATGATTGGCGAATCAACCATAGAAATATTAGGATGTCCTTTGAACTGATGTTCCACTTCGCCTTCTGAAACCCTAGGGTATACATAAATGGCATAGTTTTCTAGAATCACCTCATAGTTTTTCCACTTGTGAAAACTCTTCAAATTGTCCTCTCCCATAATCAAACAAAAATGGGTGTCTGGATATTGTTCGTCAAGATACGCTAAGGTATTAACCGTATAATTGGGTTGCGGAAGATCAAACTCAATATTACTCGCCTTTAAGCGAGGATAGTCTTCAACGGCAATTTGTACCATAGAAAGGCGATGGTGATTGTTAAGTAAACTACGTTTTTTTTTATGCGGATTGTGCGGCGTAACCACCATCCACACCTCATCCAGATCGGAAAATTCTACCATATAATTGGCAATCACTAAATGCCCCACATGAATGGGGTTAAAAGTGCCAAAGTACAATCCTACTTTTTTTTGAGATGCCATACGTTATTCTTCTTCCTTCGTGTCAACGGCTATAAAATTGGCCACCAAGTCATGTGCCTGTTCGAGCGCATTTTCTAAAATATCATTCTCTATAACATGATCAAACTGTGGAGCGGTTGCCATTTCTATAGACGCTTTTGCAATGCGTATGTTGATCTTTTCGAGGCTTTCGGTATCCCGTTTTTTAAGCCTTTTAATAAGTTCGTTGATGCTGGGAGGTTTTATAAAAACCGCCAACGTTTTTTCGGGAAATTTTCGCTTAATCCGCAATCCACCAGCAACATCTATATCAAAAATCACGTGTTTACCATGACTCCAGATACGTTCCACTTCGGTCCAAAGCGTGCCGTAGAAATTATCACGATACACCTCTTCCCATTCCAGAAAATCATTGTTCTTTATGTGTTGCTTGAAGGTGTCAAAAGACATAAAGTGATAATCTTCACCGTCAATTTCATGAGCTCTAGGGGCTCTTGACGTAGCCGAAATGGAAAACTCAAGATTGAGGTCTTCCTGTCCAAGCAGATGACGCACAATGGTGGTTTTCCCACTTCCAGAAGGAGCCGAAAACACAATGAACTTTCCTTCCTTCATTACAATACGTTTAATGCTTGTTCTTTAATTTTTTCCAACTCGTCTTTCATTTGAACTACCAATTGTTGCATAGGCGCAAAATTGGCTTTAGAACCAATAGTATTGATCTCACGACCCATTTCTTGCAAAATAAAGCCTAACTTTTTTCCATTAGACTCGTTGGAACTCAAAGTTTCTTCAAAATAGTTTAAATGATTTTTAAGACGAACCTTTTCTTCAGTGATATCGTATTTTTCCAAATAATAGACAAGTTCCTGTTCAAAACGATTCTCGTCTACCGATTCTTTTAATTCGGCCAAGGCCTTTCGGAGCCTATCTTTTACATTGCCAATGCGCTGTGCGTCAAGGGCAATTACTTCATCCAATAAATCGCCAATATTTTTACTTCGTAATTTAAAGTCCGTTTCTAATACCGCACCTTCATTGCTTCGGTAGTCGTTAATTGAAGTCAGCGCCGTATCTACGGCCTCCATAATTGAATTGAATTCAGATTCATCAATCTCTTCTCGTTCGGTCTTTAACGCATCAGGCATGCGAACGGCCATTTTCAATAATTCAGTTTTATCCCCATCCACAACCTCAGACAATTGGTTGATGTATTGATTCACAACAGCCCCATTTACTTTAGACGTGGTTTCTTGCCCAGTAACTTCAACATATAGATTAAAATCAACTTTGCCACGCACTAAAGATTTGGCCAACACATTTCGAATGGTCAATTCCTTTTCGCGATACGCAGAGGGTACTCTTGCATTGAGATCCAGATTTTTACTGTTTAGGGACTTAATCTCTATGGTAATCTTCTTAGAAGGTAATTGTATAATGGCCTTACCGTAGCCGGTCATTGACTGAATCATAGGTTGATTTTAATTGTGGCAAAGGTAGTAAAAATGAAATCTTAGCCCGCAGTTAATAACGAATTGTGGCGAGTCATGTGTGATATAGTAATACCGTGAGATTTAAAAAGATTGATGGGCTTATTCAAGCTGTTTTGGGTTTCCTTCTTTGTCAAAATGGGTGTTCAAATGCTTTTCCGTAGCATAAACGACCCAGAAAATAAGAAACATGTTCCCAATCGCTGTGCTAATAACAGTGCATTGGGGATATATAAAATAGGAGAACACTGGAAGCAGAAAACTCCAATAAGAAATTTGAAGCATTTTGGTGTTGGCAAAAGAATTCGCGCTATCCCAAGTAGCTTGGTTCTTCATAGATAGCCGCGTACGGTAGCCATATATATAATTTATCTTCTTGGGGGTATGTTTTATAAGCAACATGAATAAGAGCAACATAAAGATGCAATATCCTATAGCAAATAGTAATTGTGTTTCGTTACTCATTGATAAATTCTAAAGCTCGTTTTTCACTATAGTATAAAGAATTCTTTAAATGAAAACCTACATGACCCCCATATTTGGGTGCTTCAAGGTAAAATTTTTGGGAAGACATGGCAAATTCGTATGGAAGGCAATCTGAAGACAAAAAACTATCATTTCTAGCATTAAGAAGTAACGTGGGAACCTGGATAGATGCAATAAATTGACCACTGCTATTTTTCTGATAATAATCCTGAGCATCTTTAAAACCATGTGCGGGCGCCGTATATAAATTGTCGAAATCTAAAATGGACTTAATCTTTTGGTACGTTTCCATGGTTGCTTTTTCGGGAAACTTCGACATCTTTTCGCGGTATTTTTTTCTCAAGTTGGTCAAAAAAACGGTGCGGTATAGCCAATTTTCACGCCGATCGAGACATTCCAGAGACCCTTGTAAAGACAAGGGTGCCGATATGGCAACGCCTTTCTTTATTTCTTTAGGAACAATATCTCGTTCTCCAAGATATTTCATGAGTAGATTACCGCCCAAACTGAAGCCAATGAGTGCAATTTCGGTATATAGGTCTTTTCCCAAAACCGAAGCAATGGCTGCCTCCAAATCCTGTGTTCGACCGGCATTATACGAATCGAAGTTTTTATTGGGCGTTCCACTACAACCACGAAAATTCACCGCCGCCACATCCCATCCGTTTTGAATAAGTAAGGCCGCCATGCCCTTCATATACGTACGTTGTGAATTGCCTTCCAAACCATGAAGTAAGACAACAACTCTTTGCCTGTGTTCGTGTGAGATGGACCAATCAATATCTAAAAAATCCCCATCCGGTAGTGTCAATCGCTCACGTTCCTGAACCAAGGAAGGAGTTATACGAAGTTTAGCAGAATAAATAGTGGAGAAATGACCATTTTTAAAAGGGCCAAAAGGAGAATAGTTACTGCTCGTTAACGGCATCGCATGTATTTAATAACCGAATAAAATTAGACAAATCTTTTAGATCACGAAAGAATAATTTGACGCGTAAAATGTCAATTTCGTGTTAAATTTTTTTCTGAAACGATTGTTTCAGTATATTTGTACCACTCATTTCAATATAAAATGCCCAGAACAGAAGTTTTTAATAGAGAAAGTGTGTTATCTGAAGCCCGAAATGTCTTTTGGAAAAAAGGATATAATGGTACTTCAATGCAAGATTTAGTGGATGCAATGGGCCTAAATAGAAGTAGTATTTATAATTCTTTTGGAAGTAAAATGGAGCTCTATGAGCTCACCTTAAAGAATTACCAAAATGAAAGTCGTGAGTTGTTTGACAGAGCCAGAGAAAGAGCCGCCAACGCCCTAGAAACAATAGGTCTCATCTTTGTATTCATTGTGCAAGATATAATGACAGATTCTGATGAAAAGGGGTGTATGATCATCAATTGTAGCACCGAAATGGGAAATCAAAATGATGCCTTGCAACAATGGTTATTAGGAAATAAAGAATGCCTGGTCGCGGTCTTTCAAGAATTGGTCGAAGAAGGTCAAAAGGAACGGGTGATACGAACCGATAAAGATAGTTTGAACCTGGCCTATTACCTACTAAGTTCTTTCCAAGGACTGCGAGTTAGTGGCATGCTTATTAAAGATCAGAAGATATTAAAGGGCATAATAGCAAATACCCTGAGTACGTTGAAATAAATTTTTTTAATCAATTTTGAAACGAACGTTCCAAAATAAATATAGACAATAATCAAATCATTAATAAACAAAAATTGTAATCATGAGAAAATTTGAGAATAAAGTAGTAATTGTTACCGGAGGAAACTCCGGAATTGGATTAGCCACGGTTAAAAACTTCCTAAATGAAGGAGCTAAAGTTGTTTTTTCAGGACGGCGTCAGGAAGCACTTGAAGAAGCTTCCCTTCAGTTAACAGGAGAATTTAAAGCGGTACTGGCAGATCAATCCAAATTGGAGGACAACAAAACTCTAATTGATGTTGCCTTGAAAACCTTTGGAAAAATTGACGTTATTTTTGCCAATGCAGGAGTGGCCCAGTTTGCGCCTTCAGATCAGATTAATGAGGAGTTTTTCGACTATCAGTTCAATACAAACATCAAAGGCCCTGCCTTTCTAGTAAAAGAGGCCATTCCTCATATTAGTGATGGTGGTACCATCATTTTCAATACGTCAATTGTTCATCAAAAAGGCTTTGCGGGATCTTCAGTATATAGCGCTACCAAGGGAGCTTTGCGCGCTTTCGCGAGAGTGCTCACGGTCGAATTGGCTCCTAGAGGCATACGCGTCAATTCTGTGGCTCCGGGACCGATAGAAACCCCTATTTATGCAAAAATGGATGGCTTGACAACAGATCAGGTGGCCGAAATGGGCGCTTCCTTTGCCGAAGGAGTTCCACTAAAACGATTTGGAAATTCTGAAGAAATAGCGAAAACGGTAGTTTTCCTTGCCAGCGATGACGCCAGCTATATCAATGGAATTGAGCTGGAAGTAGATGGAGGAACCAGTCAGATATAACAATCATTTCATAGTACAAAAAAGCACTTCAAACGGGGTGCTTTTTGTATTTTTGGCCTATAAGAGATCGTATGTATACCAAAGAATTTGAAATAAGATGGAATGATGTAGATGCCAACAGACATCTACGAAACAGTGCGTATGTTGATTATATGAGTCATACCCGAATGAGCTTTCTGTCAGATAACGGTTTGGGTCAGAAAGAAATGGGGATCTATAATCTAGGCCCAGTGGCGTTGTATGAGCACATGTATTATTTTAGAGAGGTGTTTCCTGGCAAACCAATTACCGTTTCTCTACAGCTTCGTGGTATTGCCGAAGACGGTAAGTATTTTGAATTTTACCATAATTTTTATGATGCCAACGGAAAAAACTTCGCCCGCTGTGAAATGATGGGCGGGTGGATCGACCTTACCCAACGCAAGCTGACAGCCCTACCTCCCAAGATTTTTGACATTATGCATAGTCTTGACAAAACGGAAGATTTTAAGTTATTGACCAAAGAAGATACCCGAAGGTTTGGACAACGCCCTAAAGACCTCTAAGAAGCAAGCTTCTTTTTTGGTTTTCGGGAGGAGAGAAAGACGCCCAGAAAGATCAATCCCGCGGCAAAAACACGTAAAGGGGTTAAGGTATCTGCTCCGGCAATAATAGCAAAGAGCCCAGCAAGCACAGGCTGAAGATAAATAAAGGCTCCTATCGTGGATGGACTTAATTGCTTAAGTGCATATATATTGAACAAGTAGGTGAGTACCGTAGTCGCCACCACCACGAAGGCCATTTTCCAAATAGAATCGAAGCTAAGTTCTGTCCAAGCAACATCTAAGAACTCCGGAAGCCCAACGGGGATATTCATAAATACGGCAAAAAAGAAAAAGAACTTCATTAGGGCGATAGAGTTGTATTTTGCCACTAATGGAGGTACTATAATGAGGTAAATAGAATAGGATGTAGCGTTCAGTATAAAAAGCATATTCCCCAAGGGAATGTTTGGGGCATTTGGCTGTGTTTTGACCCCAAAGAAAATAAGAGCCATAGCACCAGCGAGTCCCAATCCTATCCCAATGGACTTCATCCATGTAATTTTTTCCTTCAGAAAAACAGCGGATAAGATCAGCAATAGAACAGGTGACAGCGTAATAACTACGGAGCTGTTAATGGGTGTTGACAAACTCAATCCTTTAAAAAACATAGTCATATTGAGCATCATCCCAAAAAAGGCACAAGCAATGATGCGAATCCAATCCTTTCGATCTATTTTTTCGGAAGGATAAAAAAGACTAATAATCCAGAAAAGAATGGCGGCTCCTGCAACACGCAACATAATAAATCCATAAGCCCCAATTACATGTGGCATTAGCCCCTTTGCAAGTGTATGGTTGGCGCCATAAATTGCACTGGCACCAAAGGCGGCGAGTAGGGCGAGAAACCTAGGATTCATAGGAGTTTATATGGAAGCCTTTGCAGCTTCCACTACTTTTTTACTATTTCCCACAAAAATGGAATCGTTGGTAATGATCACAGGGCGTTTTAGGAATGTATAGTGTTCTAAAATTAGATTTTTATAGTGGTCTTCGGTCAAGGAAGCATTTTTTAGATCTCGCTCTTTGTACAGGCGTGCTCGTTTACTAAACAATGCCTCATAGCTACCCGCCAAGGCCTTCATTTCTTCAAGTTGTTCTTCGGTGATGGCCTGTGTTTTAATATCCTGTTGTTCAAAAGTTGCCGGAAGGTCGAGTTCCTTCATTATACGTGTACAGGTATCACAAGTAGAGAGAAAGTAGATCTTTTGCATGATGCTTCGGAAAGGTTGATTGGTTAATTAAAATTTCGTCTCTTGGTCGAACTTACAACTACAAAATAACTTCTTTTCCGAAGAAAAAAAGCAAATTTTATGTGAAAATCGAAAGGGAGAAGAGTAAGGCCAATAGCATTCAGCGCAGCACTTCTATTCAAAGGTCAAATACCGCGAGGCTTCCTCTAGCGGGATGAGCACCTCAATGGTGCCTTGGGCATAACTGGCAATATCGTAGGGATTGTAGATTAAAATTAGATCGGTCTCACTAAAACCAATGGCTTGCGGTAGGTAAAAAACATCGTCATCAAACCAAAAGCCGTTGGAGTTTATATTTTCGTCTTCAGGAATGCCATATTGGGCACGAAACTTCCTTTCTGCAAATTCTTGGAAATTTGAAAGATCATTAAAAAGAGACTCCATGGGGATTTCATCACCTGTGTCTGGGTCAATATTGGTAAAAAAAGTAGTTCCATATCCATGCGCTCCACCAGTATAGGTATATTGCCTGAGTTCAAGGCTTATGAGTTGTTTAGAAACGTAACCTTCGGTGACATTGATCTCTGCCATATATTCGCCGGCCATATCGGGAAATTGACGTTTATCATCAAAATAAGCGGTAATAAACTGCGAGGTACCGTCGCGGATGGTGGCGGCCACTGGGATGCTATCTTCCCCCATAAGTAGGGACGCTGTTATAAAATGTGTAATAGTCTCATTGATTTTTTCAGTGACTTCGGAAGCACCTATAGCTTCAATGTAATTGATAGTGACTTCTGGGCAGGGCTGAGATTGGCACAGATCAAGGGTTTCTTCTGTAAGACTTTCGGCTTTAAACGACAAAGGAGTATCTTTCTTACAAGAGAGACATAGAATAAAAGGGACAAAGAGTAAAAAAAGTTTCTTATTCATAGATTAAAAATACTACAGATTTAAAAATAATAAGGGAAACACGTACTTTTGTTTTCGAATTTTTTTTCAGAAATAAAATACGCCATGATACTGAACCTGATAGTAACGAAAAAATTCAATGATGAATTGTATCAAGGAACTAAAGAACAATAAAAAAAGAATCGATGAAGTTTAACACCAAAACGATACACGGGGGACAGGAGCATGATAAGGCCTATGGCGCAGTAATGCCACCCATTTATCAAACCTCTACCTATGCTCAATCTACACCAGGAGGGCACAAAGGGTATGAATACTCTAGAACTCACAACCCAACACGGAATGCCTTGGAAAAATCATTTGCAAGTATTGAAAATGGAAAACACGGTTTGGCATTTGCCAGCGGCTTGGCTTCTATTGATGCCGTGATCAAATTGTTGAAACCTGGCGATGAGGTGATTTCTACTAACGACTTATACGGTGGAACCTACCGTTTGTTTACCAAAATATTTGAAGACTTTGGCGTCAAGTTTCATTTCATAGGGATGGAGAATGCCGCGCGTATTGAAGATTATGTGACGGAAAACACCAAGCTTATCTGGGTAGAGACGCCTACCAATCCAATGATGAATATTATTGATATCAAAGCAGCGTCTGTCGTGGCTAAAAAGCACAACGTTCTGTTAGCGGTAGACAACACCTTTGCGACACCGTATTTGCAACGCCCGTTAGATTTGGGAGCAGATATCGTGATGCACAGTGCCACCAAGTATTTGGGAGGTCATAGTGATGTGGTGATGGGCGCCTTAATAGTGAATGACGACGCCATTGCAGAACGCTTATATTTTATTCAGAATGCAAGTGGTGCCGTTTGTGGTCCTCAAGATAGCTTTTTGATGTTACGAGGGATTAAAACACTGCATGTGCGCATGCAGCGTCATTGTGAAAACGGAAAACAAGTAGCCGAATACTTGGCGTCACACCCAAAAATTGAAAAGGTGTATTGGCCTGGTTTTGAAGACCACCCTAACCATGAAATTGCCAAAGATCAAATGGATGATTTTGGTGGGATGATCTCTTTTGTGACCAAAGGGAATGATTATGATGAAGCCATTCGTATTGTGGAGAACCTGAAGATCTTTACACTGGCCGAAAGTTTAGGAGGCGTAGAGAGTCTGTCTGGACATCCAGCAAGTATGACACATGCGAGTATTCCGAAGGAAGAACGCGAGAAAACAGGGGTAGTAGATTCCTTAATTCGATTGAGTGTGGGTATCGAAGATGCCGATGATCTTATTGAAGATTTAAGACAAGCAATAGGATAAAGCAAAAATAATAGAAAGGAAAAGGCCGGAACAGAGTGTTCCGGCCTTTTTTATACGGGGGTACTACTTAACGTTAATCAAGATAATACACATATCCAATATTCAACCAGAAAATCCAATCGTTTGCTTTGTTTTCTGGTACGGGTATTCCACCATTAAATTCGGCTTGTGGATTCAAACCATCTACCCAGTTGGAAAAATAATATTGCCAGCGACTATCAATCATCAAGTCACTTAAAGGAGTCAATTTATATCGAACACCAACACTACCTAACACAGCCCAAGTGGAGTCGCCTTCCTGTTGAAAGGAATTAATGTACTTGGCAGGTGTTGATATGGGTGTATTCAAGGGGCCGAGGTCCGACATCACCTCAGGATCAAAACTTACCCAATGCACACCAAGACTTATAAAAGGAGCTATTCTATATCCTCCAGCCGCAAAATCACGAATACTCAATGGAAAATACTCCAGTTGAGAACCAATCTCTATAACCTGCGTTGAGCCATGCATGGCTCTTAATTGATCTGCAGTGATGGAGGTGCGATCCGGATCTACCCACTTACCAAAATGGTCTAAACGGGTTCTGTGGAAGTCAATTTCGTTTCTTATTTTGAAGTGATCGTTGAAATATACATCTCGTGTATAACAGTTACAATCAGCTCTGTAGGAAAAGTTAATGTAGTGTATGAGTCCAACCCCAAAACCCACATTACCGGAGTTTGTGTCGAAATCACTTCGAACTCCATAATCGGAGTAAAATGCAACGGGTCCTGTTATGAGCCCTACTTCATGAGAGAAGCCAAATTGGCTATAAACTTCCTGTTTTGCACAAAACAAAAAGACTAATACCAATAGCAATATCCTGGTATTCATCGTTAATTAGGTTTAGATTGAGACGTAACAAATATATAAAAACATATGTAACAGCGAAATTTATGAGGCATATTTACCATTTTAATAGACAATTATACTATGGGAAATTGATATTAAAGTTATATTTGCACGCAAATATAAAAAGATACTTTTTTAGGTATTTTTCAATAAAAATGATTTGAGAATCCCCATTTTGCAAGATTCTTACTTTTTGGGGACTAATTTTGCTAACAATAAAACTGTATCCTGTGAAACAGAGCATAAAAGATTTCATTTCGAGTGTAGAAAAAATGAATCCTAACGAGCCAGAATTTATGCAGGCCGTTACTGAGGTGGCTGAGACCGTAATTCCTTTTATCGAGGAAAACGAAAAGTACCAAAACAAGAAGTTGCTAGAACGCATGGTAGAACCGGAACGTACCATTATGTTTCGTGTGCCTTGGACCGATGACAGTGGCGAAATTCATGTAAATCGTGGGTACCGAGTAGAATTTAACTCTGCGATTGGGCCATACAAGGGAGGTCTTCGTTTTCACCCAAGTGTGAATTTGAGCATTTTGAAGTTCCTTGGTTTCGAGCAAGTGTTTAAGAACAGCTTAACCACACTACCTATGGGTGGTGGGAAAGGAGGATCTGATTTCAATCCTAAAGGAAGAACAGATGCCGAAGTAATGCGTTTTTGCCAAAGCTTCATGACCGAGTTGTCGCGTCATATTGGCCCTGATACCGATGTCCCTGCGGGAGATATAGGCGTTGGAGGACGAGAAATAGGGTATATGTTTGGTCAATACAAGCGTCTTAGAAACGAATTTACAGGTGTACTTACCGGAAAAGGACGCTCGTATGGTGGATCGTTGATTCGCCCAGAAGCAACCGGATACGGAAACGTATACTTCGCTAAAAATATGCTAGAAACACAAGGGGAAAGCTTCAAAGGCAAGACAGTTGTGGTTTCTGGATCTGGAAATGTGGCGCAATTCGCCGCAGAAAAAGCCATGCAATTTGGCGGAAAAGTAGTTACATTCTCTGATTCTTCGGGATACATTTATGACGAAGAAGGAATCAACGAAGAAAAACTAGCTTTCGTTATGGCTCTTAAGAATGAAAGACGTGGTCGTATCAAAGAATACGTTACTAAATACCCTGCCGCTTCCTATTTTGAAGGAGAGCGTCCATGGGGAGTAATTTGCGATATCGCACTTCCTTGTGCAACTCAAAATGAATTGAACGACCAAGAAGCACAGACATTGGTTAGCAATGGTTGTATCTGTGTGAGCGAAGGAGCAAACATGCCATGCACACCAGACGCCATTGAAGTGTTCCAAAACAATAAAATATTGTTTGCACCTGGAAAAGCGTCTAACGCGGGTGGTGTAGCCACTTCAGGGTTAGAAATGTCTCAAAACTCCTTGCGTTTAAGTTGGCCTGCAGAAGAAGTAGATACTAAATTACATACTATCATGAATGATATTCATGCCGCTTGCGTGCAATACGGAAAAGACGGTGATGGGTATGTAGATTATGTGAAAGGAGCAAACGTTGCCGGTTTCGTAAAAGTTGCCGAAGCCATGCTCGCTCAAGGAATCGTATAATGATCCCATATATAGAATGTGAAAAAGGTTGTCTTTTAAGGCAACCTTTTTTAGTTATTATCCTGCAATAATTCCTATTTTAGCGTGTTATACTACTTGAAAAACCGTGACTTAATGAAGCAGATTGCTGCCCTTTGTCTCTTTATACTTTCTATCTCCCTTACAGCGCAAAATTTTGAAGACAGCTGGACGGGACACTTTTCGTATATATCCATCAAGGATATTTCGCAAGGCAATGACCGTATGTATGTGGCTTCAGAAAATGCCGTATTCACCTACGATCTAAGTACCCAAGAAATTGTTACCATTTCTACCATTCAAGGACTTTCAGGAGAGCAAATTTCGACCATTCATTACAGTGAGAATTTTGGGTTGCTCATTATTGGGTATGAAAACGGACTCATAGAGATCGTGATTGATGGCGAAGAAAATATTTTATCGGTGGTGGATATTATTGACAAACCGTCCATTCCGCCGGATCGCAAGCGAATCAACAATTTTTACGAGTACGAAGGCAATTTGTATATCTCTGCTGGCTTCGGAATTTCAGTCTATGATTTAGGGGCGTTGGAGTTTGGAGATTCCTTTTTCATTGGAGATTTTGGAGCACAGATCAATATTACTCAGGTCACTGTACTAGAACCTCATATTTATGCTTCTTCCCTAGGAGGAGGGCTACGTAGGGCTGAGGTGGCCAATCCTGACCTGATTGATTTTGCCGAATGGACCACCATAAACACTGGAAATTTCAAAGGCGTCCAAACCCTTGGACCCGAAATATACGCCATACGAGCTACCAATAATGTGGTGCGATACACGCCAACGACAGGCTTTACAAATGTTGAAAATTTTACCACTAATGTGACCGATTTCCAAGCGCATAATGGAATACTCACCATTACCGCTACAAGTTCCATCCAAGCATACACCGAAGGCTACGTACAAACAGCACAGGTAACTAGCATTCCCGATATTGAATTGGATCTCTTATCTGGATTGAGTTTTAATAACAACTTCTTTTTGGGAACTGCAGACAGCGGAATGCTCGTTGTTCCTTTTGGCGGAGGTACCGCCCAACAACTATTGCCAGACGGCCCAATTTTAAACAGTCCCTTTGCCATTGATGCCACACCCGGACAATTGTGGGTGGCATTTGGAGATGTAAATGTAACGTTCGACCCCTTTCCGTTAGATCGCCGTGGGATTAGTCAGTTTAAAGACGATGTTTGGACCAATATTCCCTTTGATGAAATAGGTTTTGACGCCACCAACTTGGTCAACGTAACGGTAAATCCTTCCAATCCTAATGAAGTATATATGTCTTCGTTTCAAAAAGGATTGCTGGAGATACAAGAACAAACACCAGTGCAACTCTATAATGAGACGAACGGCTTAGTGTTGCCGCCAGACGAGCCAGCAGCAGAAATACGGTTGTTTGGAGCCGATTTCGATCGGCAAGGGAATTTGTGGTTTACCCAATCTCGAACCAATAACGGACTCATTAGACGCGCTCCTGGAGGCGGATTTCAAGCCACAGATATTTCAAGTATTATTGAAGGAGCTAACGAGCTCGCTCTTACCGAATTGAAGATAAGCAGAGAAGGATTTATATTCTTCGGAACAGCACAAAGCGGATTGATAGGCTATGATCCTAACACAGGAAACTTCAACCGTGTATCACAAGACCCAGGGAACGGAAACCTGCCCACCGTGAACGTACGGGCCTTGGCCTTTGATAATTCTAATAGATTATGGATTGGAACCCTAGAAGGACTGCGCGTACTCTTTAATGTCGGTGGCTTTTTTGAAGAAGGCGCCAATATTGAAACACAAGAAATTATTATTTTGGATAATGGGGTGCCTCAGGAATTACTTTTTGGGCAATCCATCACCGATATCGAGGTGGACGGATCTAATAACAAATGGTTGGCCACTGCGACTTCGGGCGTATTTTTAGTCTCGTCTAACGGACAAGAAACCCTACAGCGTTTTACCAAGGACAATTCACCATTGCCCTCCAATAACGTACAAGATGTTGCTATTGATGACATCACAGGAACTGTCTATTTTGCAACCCTCAACGGATTGGTTGCTTTTAATGGAAACTCAACAGCCCCTCGAGACGACCTTGAGAATGTCTATTCATTTCCCAATCCTGTTCGCCCAGGATTTGCTGGTAATGTAACCATTGACGGACTTACGGCACGGGCCAATGTTAAGATCACGGATATTACGGGAAATCTCGTTTTTGAAACCACCTCACAAGGAGGAAGTGTACAATGGGATACCACGGCTTTTGGAAGGTACAAAGTAGCTTCAGGAGTCTATCTGGTGCTCGTTACCACAGAAGATGCTATTGAAACTACCGTGACCAAGATCATGATTGTTCGCTGATGGTTGTTACTACCCGCGCCATTGTCCTTTCCGCTATAAAATATTCCGAAGCAGACCTTATTGTAAGCTGTTTTACAGAAGTTGCTGGGGTAAAAAGTTATTTACTGCGGAATATTCTGAAATCTAAAAGAGGCAAGCTACGTACTTCCTATTTTCAGCCATTGACCCAATTAGAACTTGTTGCCGTGCATAAAAACAAGGGGACACTAGAGCGTATCACCGAAGCCAAAATCTTACATCCCTATCAAACCTTGCATACCGATGTGGTAAAATCGGGCATGGTTATGTTCCTTTCCGAGATGCTAAAAAATACGGTCCAGGAAGAAGAAGCCAATTCAGAACTATATCAATATCTCGAAGGTGCTTTTTTATGGCTGGATGGCCATTCGGAAGTTGCCCATTTTCACATTTTATTTTTGCTACAACTCACGGCCTATTTAGGGTTCTATCCAGACACTTCAGAGACTCAGCATCAGTACTTTAATTTGCAAGAGGGTAATTTTACCGCGCGATCTGGCGGAATCTATTGTGAAACGGGGGATTCAGTGAATACCTTGAAGCAGTTCTTCGGCATAGATTTTGATGCGTTATGCGACATAAAAACGACAAAAAAAGCACGATTAGACACGCTAAATTTGCTTTTAATATATTATCAATTACATTTGCAGGGCTATAAAAAACCCAAGTCTTTATTGGTACTACAACAACTTTTTAATTAATTATGCGCATACCCCCGTTACTCCTATTATTCCTCCTTTCTTTTACCCCCCTTATAGCACAAAACATAGTGATTTTGGAAGAGGGCTCATTGAATCCTGTGTCGGGAGTAGCCATTTATAATGATGACAAATCTAAAAATGGAATTTCCGATTTTGATGGAAACGTAGATATTTCAGCATTTGGAGATACAGAGAACATTACCTTTCAGCATATAGCGCATACATTAACCTCATTTACCAAGAGGCAAATCGCCGCAACAGGCAATCGAGTGGTGCTTCCGCTCAACGCGAACTCATTGGATCAAATTATACTTTCAGTATCCAAATTTGGACAAAAGAAACGTGATATTCCGCAGCAAGTGGTGAGCGTAACCAGTGAAGACGTCCTTTTTGCCAATCCGCAAACTGCGGCAGACTTACTAGAAAATAGCGGACAAGTATACGTCCAAAAGAGTCAGTTAGGTGGTGGGAGTCCGTTGATTCGTGGCTTCTCGACCAATCGGCTACTCATTATGGTGGATGGTGTCCGATTTAACACTGCTATTTTTAGAGGCGGAAACGTACAGAACGTAATTTCTATTGATCCCTTTGCCGTAGAACGTACAGAAGTGATTTTAGGCCCCGGTTCGGTGGTCTACGGAAGTGATGCCGTGGGCGGGGTAATGAATTTCTACACCATGAAACCCAAATTCTCTTTTGAAGAAGGACTGGCCATTTCAGGAAACGTATTGGGACGGTATTCAACCGCCAACAATGAAAAGACAGGACATTTTGATATTAACTTCGGAATGAAAGAATGGGCCTTTCTTACCAGTGTTTCGTATAGTGATTATGACGATTTACGCATGGGAAAACACGGGCCGGACGATTACCTGCGCCCAGAATATGTACAAATTATTGACGGAGTAGATACTGTTGTGGAGAACCCAGACCCCTTAGTACAAGTGGAAACCGGTTTTGATCAGATTAACTTTATGCAGAAGGTGCGTTATATGCCTTCTGAAAACTGGGATTTTGACCTGGGATTGTTCTATACCACTACCAGCGATTACCCACGCTATGATCGCCTTATCCGTGAACGAGATGGGCAATTGCGTTCCGCAGAGTGGTTCTACGGGCCTCAGTCTTGGTTGAGCGGAAACTTGCAAATCACCAGCTCCGAGGCCAATAGCTTGTATGATGAAAGTAGATTGACCCTTTCCTATCAAGAGTTTAAAGAAAGCCGAAACGATCGGGATTTTGGAGATACCATTCGTTTTGAAACCGACGAAAAAGTAAACGCCTATAGTGCTGGTTGGGATTTTACCAAGAAATTGGGGAAGACTAATCTGTTTTACGGCCTTGAATATGTTCATAATAAAGTAAACAGTAACGGACAACAAACCGATATCACTACCGGGACCTCCACTCGTGATGCCTCGCGCTATCCCGATGGATCTACCTGGCAGTCTTTGGCAGCCTATGCCAGTTTACAATCGAAATTATCGGAAGATGTTTCTTTGCAGGGAGGCCTGCGGTACAATCATATATTAGTAGATGCGAGCTTTAGCAACGAGTTTTTTGATTTCCCATTTACCGAAGCTGAGATTAACACGGGAGCCTTAACCGCCAGCGCTGGAATTGCCTGGCAAGCCAGTGATATTTTAGGATGGAAGTTTAACGTAGGGACGGCTTTTAGAGCTCCCAATGTGGATGATGTAGGAAAGATTTTTGACAGCGAACCTGGTTCTGTCGTGGTTCCTAATCCCGATCTAAAACACGAATATGCCTATAATGCCGAGATAGGTGTCAATTTGAATTTTGACAATGTGGTGACCTTTGAACTCGCCACCTATTATACGGTCCTTAACGACGCTTTGGTGCGCCGTGATTTCCAACTAAACGGACAAGACACCATTGTCTTCCAAGGAGAAGAGAGTCAGGTGCAGGCCATTCAGAATGCTGGGGAAGCGCGCGTTTATGGTTTTGAGGCCGGATTGGAGATCAATTTCTGCAAGAGTTTACAGCTTACTTCTCAGTACAACATCACAGATGGTTTCACCGAAGAGGATGACGGCAGCACAGCACCCATACGTCATGCGGCACCTATGTTTGGAAACACCCACCTTATCTTTACCAAGGGCAAATGGAAGTTCGATGCCTTTGGAGAGTACAATGGGCAGTTTGATTTTGAAGACCTGGCACCTAGCCAGCAAAACAATGCTTTTTTATATGCCTTAGACAGTGATGGGAATCCGTTTTCTCCCAGCTGGTACACCGTTAACTTTGGCGCACAGTATCAGGTGACCGAGGCACTACAACTGAACGCGTCTTTAGAGAATATCACCGATCAGCGCTACCGCCAGTATTCTTCCGGTGTTGCGAGTCCCGGTAGAAACCTTATCGTGGCTGCAAGCTATAAGTTTTAAACCATACATAAAATAGTGTGGGTGACAAAGGCGGCTGAGCTTGTCGAAGCTGTAGCGTCGTCGTTTAAATTTTAACCTGCGGTTTTCCACATTTTATTTTTGGTTGGAACAGAAGTATATTTAGAGTATCTCTCCAGTTTATTTCAAGTAACAGTTATAAAGCAATGACCAGAAAAGAATTTTCTGACATGGCGCTTTGAATATTATTAAGATATACCATTGAGAATACCTTGTAATGGGTATATCATTAAGGGTTTTGAAATAATACTTTGGTCCTTAGCGAATAACGTTATGTCACACTAGGTTATTAAGGAAATAAGACGAATCAAAAAAAGAACAAAAATGGAAAAATTAATTACAAAGGCAAGTTTAAAAAACACAAAAAGGCTTAAGCTTTTAGAGCGAGACATGTTTACCGTGATTAAGAATTCTGAAGGCCCAATGAGCGTTGATAAAATTAAATCCAGCTTTGGCAGGCGTGCGAGTTATGAAACTACCAAGGGTATCGTGGCAGTTTCTGATCTTTTTGAGAGCAATGATCTAAGTCAAATAAAGGTTAATCAGGAAGCGGAGGTAAATAGAGTTATTGTAGCCACTGTTGAATGGAAATTATCCGGGAATTCTATTAGGAATTGCTATGTGAGCGGAAATTATGAAGAGCCGCCTTCAGGGATTTCTGGTCCAGTGTATATCGTCGACGGATGTTTTACCGTGGAAGTTGTTCGAGGTGGGGCTGGGACTTCTCCTTGGACCTTTACCACTGTAAGAATCGACACAGCCGATGGCCAACGGGAAGCAGCGCCTGTCATTAGCCGCCGAAAGTCAGAATGTATAAAAACCAAACCAAAGACATGAGAAAAGTAATTGTATTAATAACTGTTTTCCTGACCATTTTGAGTGTTGGCACCTCCGTGCAGGCTCAAGCCCTTGGTCAAGATAAGGAAGGGTTTAGTAGTGTTGTGGTCCCAACCACCACATTAAACTTAGATCTGGAAAATGATGTAGCAAGTTTTACATTTTATGGAGAATACTGGAACAAGGACAAAGATGGAAAGGACATAATTCCTAATGATAACGTTTTTTCCGATTATCTAAAAGCTGGCAACCCTGATGATATTACTAAAGCCGATTTGCTGGCAAAGAGCTTGTTGGAAGCCTGGAAAAAAAATGAAGGTTCTATAAAAGCCACTCCTAAAAACAATTCGATTAGTTACGGGATTGATTTGAAAGGTGGCGCCACCAATGGTATATCAACATTATTCTCTGGAGACCAGTTGGGAACTACGGCCGCCGTATCTGGCTTGCTTGGTATCAACTTTAATCATCGAAAGTATAACATGGAGTATGCTGGCCCTATTGCTAGGACCTATTTAAAAGGGGGAGAGTCGGCGGCCAATCTCATTTCAAAAAGTGATGAAATTGATGCTGAGATCAAGCGATTGTTTGCTTTGGGTGTTTTGGTTGAGTCGAATAAAAGTTTGCTGGAGTTTTACAACCGTGAATTGGACGCTGAAGCTATAGGAAAGAACATTGCCACTATAAAAAAAGCGTTTGATCGATTGAGACTGGATAGAAATTTAAAATCTAATAAGACTCGGGTTAATAAAGTTTTGAAGCAGCTTACAAAGGTGGGAAAATTGGCCAACGAAGTCAGCCAAGAGATTGGGAACAAGAAAGATGGACAGGATCATTCAGAAATAGACCAGATAATTTTTAAAAAATACGCCGAATATCTGAAAGTCATCAACGAAGATCCTCTAAAGACAGTTTTAGGCTCTCTCAGCTTGACAATTTCAGATATTAACAACCCTGAAGATTGGCAGGCTGCTGAATTCGAGATAGGAAAAATGTATCAAGAACAACAGGACCTGCTAGATGGCTTTTTGGTTGCTGATGATGACACCCATGTCTATCAAACGTTGTTCGGCTTGTATGATGAATTTGATGACATATCTAAAGTTCGCTCGAACTTTGGAATAGAAAGAGTGCGTTTGGAGAATGCCTCCTACGTGAACAAGACCAACTTGATCTACGCGCGTTTTGGATTTTCCGGAGCGGGATTCAAATATGATTTGGCCAACGACAGTACCACGGTTGATACCCGATTTGAAAACGTTACTTATAATGGGTATCAGTTGGAACTGGGGTATACTACTCGATTTAAAGATCTTAATTTTCTAGGTTTCAGTTTGGGAATGCGTTATACCAGTAATATGGCGGATCTTGACTCGGGCACTTTTACCCTTCAAAAAACTGACACCACAATTACGGATGGCGTTTTTAGATCCAGCGAGGAAATTAAAGCACTCAGCGGTCCTTTCGATCGTTTCTTGAGATATGATTTTAATGTGGATTATATTCGATTTATTCGATTGAGTGAGAAAGAAGGTGAACAGGACCTGTTCTTAGGAGTTAATCCCTATATAAGACATCGTATTTATGATCGGTCCGAAACTCGTAAGAACAATACGGTTCTTGGAGTTGGTGCCCATGCTTTTAACGGAAAGGACAACAAACTTATGGGGGGGCTTTTTATCCAAACAGAGGATGCCTTTGGTGTGCATGCCAAGGAAGATAGTACCTTTAGGCAGCGGGTAAGTTTTGGAATCATTGTGAAGTTTGCTTTCACCGGATTTAGCCTGAAAGAAGATTAACTTGAACCTATGAAACACTTATCGCTCTACATCGTATTGGCCCTTATAGCCGGCTCTTGTAATGATTCCAGTGAAGTAAGGAGCTATGAAGAGGCCAGGGAAGAATTTTTGAAGGGAGAGCCCTCGGGTCCCTTCTCCATGGAAACTGAAGTACTGGTATGGGATGATGTCCCTGTCCTGGACAGTTTGTCTTCAGAAAAAGAACAGCACTTCATTGAGGAGGAGCTAGCCGCTTATAAATCTACCGGGGTCACCGGATTAGGTCCTTCCGGGATGGCAGTACTACGGGATTCCAGCGGCGCTGTTGTGAGAAAGTGTGGAACCACGGACCTTTCAAGTGCAGAGGTGGTAAAAATGTACACGACTAAAAAGTTGTTTTTTCCTAATGCGTTAAAGCGACGTTTTAAAGTACCCGTTCGATGGTATGTTATTGATTCTATGGAAGGACGAACTCATGTTTGGGATTCACTCATCGAGGCCCAAGTAGACATTCTCAATAAGGCCTTTGCCCCTATAGCCATTGAATTCTATACGGACCTGGTCGACCGACATACCAGTCCAGATTGGTCAAAGGCGTTACAGGGTTCTAATGAATACAATACCATGGTAGACAGTATTTCGTACGAACCGAAGGAGGCTATTAACATCTTTGTCACAAATCAGGATAGTCTCTTTGGGAGTGCATTAATGCCTTGGGATGAGAATTACCTTACGGTTGACGATCATATATTATTAGACCAAGACACATTTCCGGGGAAATATCTTGATGGCCAATATGATGGGAAAAACATTGATTCATGAAATGGGCCATTTTCTAGGGTTATTTCATACGTTTCATGAAGAACGAAAGGATGTTAATGGAAAGGCAATTGACTTGGAATGTGATGATGTTTCACTTGATGGTTGTGATCAAGACCGAGGTTTGAATGGGTTTACGGGAGATGGGATTAGCGATACCCCTGCCCAAAAAATTTGCCATTTTAATGGCTGCGGAACATGTGTTGATGGCAAGGGAGTAGACCCTTGTAAAGGCTGCCTCCCGGCGGGTGCCGTAGTGGAAGACTGCGATACCTGCCCGGATGCGGGCCTAGATCCCGTTAAAAATTTTATGGGGTACAATCCAGATATCTGTATGGATCATTTTACGCATGAGCAATACACCGTGATGCAAGCCAATTTTCAGTTGTACCGGAAGTATCTTGATCCAGAGGAGTTGTAAATTTATAGATCCTTTCTAATACCTTCGCCCCATACTCACTGCATAGACTTTCCTTTCTGGTCTTGTCTTCACGTTTCCATGGTTTCGAAGCCAGACCGGAGATCAATTTCTGCAAGAGTTTACAGCTTACCTCTCAGTACAACATCACAGATGGTTTCACCGAAGAGGATGACGGCAGCACGGCACCCATACGTCATGCGGCACCTATGTTTGGAAACACCCACCTCATCTTTACCAAGGGCAAATGGAAGTTTGATGCGTTTGGAGAGTACAACGGGCAGTTTGATTTTGAAGATCTGGCACCCAGCCAGCAAAACAATGCCTTTTTATATGCCTTAGACAGTGATGGGAATCCGTTTTCTCCCAGCTGGTATACCGTTAACTTTGGCGCACAGTATCAGGTGACCGAGGCACTACAACTGAACGCGTCTTTAGAGAATATCACCGATCAGCGCTACCGCCAGTATTCTTCCGGTGTTGCGAGTCCCGGTAGAAACCTTATCGTGGCGGCAAGCTATAAATTCTAATAACGGACTTCGATACGATTGCAAAGCAATCACTCAGTCCTCGAAGGGTACTCACTGGGTCACTGAGTGTTTCGAACGGAGTGAGAAATGTACCGAAGTGACCTGAATCATTCAGTAATCGTACTAATCCTTCTGTATAGTTCATCAATCATTTCTCTTCGATACAATGGCTTCGCCATCACTCAGAGAACGACCTACCTTTCGATACATTCCTTCGGAATACTCAGGGTACTTATTGAGTCGCTGAGTGAAGCCGAAGTCGTGGCGGTTAGCTTCAAGTTTTAAGTACGGACTTCGATACGATTGCAAAGCAATCACTCAGTCCTCGAGGGGTACTCACAGGGTCACTGAGTGTTTCGAACGGAGTGAGAAATGTACCGAAGTGACCTGAATCATTCAGTAATCGTACTAATCCTTCTGTATAATTCTTAAATCATTTCTCTTCGATACAATGGCTTCGCCATCACTCAGAGAACGACCTACCCTTCGATACATTCCTTCGGAATACTCAGGGTGCTTATTAGGTCACTGAGCGTAGCCGAAGTCGTGGCGGTTAGCTTCAAGTTTTAAGTACGGACTTCGATACGATTGCAAAGCAATCACTCAGTCCTCGAAGGGTCACTTCGACTCCGCTCAGTGACCGAAGATGATTCCTTTGTTGTACCCTGAGCGTAGCCGAAGGGTATTATTTCACTTCTCAAAATTTTTAAAATGCGTGTAATTAACACACTCAGAAAGGAAGTGCAAGTCTTCAATCCTTCCTTCAATTAATGCTTGCTTCTTTTTCCGACTCCATCCTTGAATTTGTTTTTCTCTATAAAAAGCATGATCGATCCTATTATATTCTTCAACATATACTAAAGTTACTGGAAGTTTTTTGCGCGTATAATTGGCGCCTTGTCCATTTTGATGTTGCTGCAATCGTTTTTCCAAATGTTTGGTGCTTCCCGTGTAATAGGTGCCATCGAAGCATTCTAATACGTAGACGTATCCCTTTGTCATGAGACCAAAATAGTAAAAATGGGTCACTTCGGCTCTTCAGTCCTCGAACGGTCACTGAGTGAAGCGCTATATGTGGGGCACTGAGTGTTTCGAGCAAAGTGAGAAATGTACCGAAGTGACCTTCCCTCAAATACCAACCTACAGATTTCCAAATTTTCTGTTTAGCACAAAAGGAGTATCTTTAGGGTTCTCCCCTTAAGCCCATTAATGGGCAAATCCATTATGTTTAAAAAATCATGTGTTGAAAACAACACCAGATTTAATGGAAAAAGTAACAAGTAAACCCAAAGTATAGTTGAGTGACAAGTATCTCTAAAGACGACATTCAAGACTCGAAAACCAGTTCATGGGATTTTGGCAATCAAATCCTATACGATTTGTGCCGTGATAATTTCGAACATAAAAAAAATGGGCGCATTTTAGCCAAAGTGCTTTTCATTGGCAGAATTTATGCAGCTGCTGTGGAAAGGCGAAAAGTTAAGGATGAATACATAAGTGACAACTTTTATTTTGAAGTTGTGGGCCCCACGTTGATGGCATCTGATATAGATGAAAGATTGGCTAGATTAAAATCTTATAGAACATTAACTAAGAATATCATTCCTGAAATATTAGCCACACATAATTCAATTGTAAAAATGTTTAACGGGCCAACGGGACTTAAAAAACGCTCCTTTAGCTCAAAATACCTACATTTTCATTTACCTAATTTGTTTTTTATCTACGATAGTCGGGCGGAAAGGGCACTACGACAAATAAGCCGTCATGTTCCAAAGGCGTTGAAACACTTCAAAAAAATTCCAAATACAGACGATGAGTACGCAAGGTTTTTTTGTAAATGTCTGGACATGAAAAGACAAATTGAACAACAACATAATGCACAAATCTCAATACGGCAATTCGATAATTTATTAATCAATTGGGCTAATAGAATGGAAGTTGAAAAAAGAAAGGCTTCGAAAGCAAATTAAATAGTAACAATGGTAGAAGAAGATATGGATTTTGTGAGGGAATTATGAGACGCGACAACTATTGAGGAGGCACAAAATAGGACTATCAAATACAGACTAGGAATATATGTAGGCGTTGAAGCCGAAAAGGCCACCCCCTTTGAAAAAAAATGGAAAGGTTGAAAGTACAATTGCTAGTACAGTTTGAAGAAGGTGAATATCTAAAAAAACAGATTTTAGAGAATTTCAACAGGATATAATGGATAATAATCTCAATTATAAACACTTTATAGATATAGTCAAGCGAGTTCTTGAATTAGAATATGTGGTTTCATTTGACTATGATTTGAACATTGGTTCAGACCAAGATAGTTTAATCTTCGATTTGAGTAATCTACAAGAAGGATACTTTGTAGAAGTACAACCTTTGCAGAAAGAACTACGACTAGAATTATTGGTGGATAAAGTGTATAAACAAAATATGATTTCGAGTTTAAACTCGAACGTATCACCTATTACGCACATTATAGTTACGCAGAATTTTCTAAGCAATAATCAAAGAAAATCTTTAAAAGAAAACCTTGAAGGCATCTCGACTGATAATGAGTTAGCTATTTTCGATTTTCAAGATATATTGGATTTGGCAAAGGCCTATTCGATTGACTTAAACGATTTAGAAAAGGAGCCTACCTCTATACTCAAAACAATTGAGGATTTAGGAAGTAATGTTTATTTAGTAGGTGCCAACTGGGGGGGCAAAGATTTAGCGGATGAGTTCATAAATGAGGGAAGATGGGAAAATGGATATGACGATAAGTATTTACGAAAAATTAGGTCAATACGAGAAGATGATCTACTAATATTAAAATCAACTTTTGCGGTCAAAGGTATAAGCAAATTGCGAGTTAAAGCTATTGGAGTAGTAACTAGTAATCCAGGCAATGGTAAAAACCTTGAATTGGAATGGATTAGTATTGATCACTTTGATATTGACGACTTAGGACACTACAGAGGTACTGTAATGGAACCAAGTGAGAAAGATGCCGAACATATTCTTTTACGAGCAACTGAAAATGTTCCTGAATTGACCAATCAATTACTATCACTTTTAGATAAAGAAATTTCTAATAAAAGGGAACTAGAAGTCTACATAGATGAGAATAGGACGTTTTTAGTTGGTCTTGAAGTTGGAGAAGAGATTAAAGATTACGATGTCATTTTTCTTCCAAAAAGCTCTCAAGGAGGTGTTGGGCAAAATGGAATTGCAGCACACATATTGGAATTGCTAGGAAGGGATAGGAACGAAATTCGATTTAGTAAATCGGAATTAGAAGAGACAAAATTTAAATGGATTGGTATATCTACTGAAACTAAAAGTATTGAAGTCTGTTTTGTAGTATCTAAGGATATTGATAAAAACCCCATGGATTTCAGGGAAAATCTAAAATCTGCGATTTACAATTTTCAGGGAGCTCTTCTTGAGTTAAATCAACCAAAACCCGAAGAGACTAAGATCTTTATACCCTTGCTAGGAACGGGACAAGCTAAATTGAGTGTTCTAAAGAGCTTCGATATCATTAATAATGTAATTTCAATATTCCCGGAATATTTTAAGAACCCATTGATAAGAGTCAATTTCCCAAGAGAAATAGAAAAAGATATTTTAACAAATTTAAGCAGCAATATCTTAGAGCTTCATCAACTAAAAGAGGTTGATAATTTAACTGCTGAAATAGACCGACTTTACAGGGAAAGTGTTGAGAATAGTTCAATCACTAATACGAAGGATAAAATTCCCTTTCACCTTGATAATGTTGAAACTGTTGATAAACTCAATCGAGAACCAGTCGCTAAATCTCTAGCTCGACTAATTAATAATGAGATTTTTGATCAAGAAGATATGGACCATTCATTTATGGTGCATTTACAAGGCGAATGGGGTGCTGGAAAATCAACTTTCTTAAATTTAATTGAACAGCATTTAGACACAGACAAAAGAAAATGGATCGTTATTAACTATAATGCATGGCAAAATCAACACATCTCACCTCCTTGGTGGTCATTTATTGATCAGATTTATAGACAATCTTTAACCCACCCATGTTTCTTTAAAAAACAATTTATTGTTATTCGTGAAAAATATAGACGGGTTTTAAAGTATAGCAGTGCTTATAAAGCACTTACCTTTTCAATAGCTTTAGTATTACTTTTAACACTGCTCAATTATAAGGATATTATATTTAACAGTTTAACTACATTTTTTGCTTCTAACTCTGAAGAAGCTGCAAAGGAATTAATGACAATTGAAACACTTAGTAATTTGCTGCTTTCGGTTGGGGTTATCATAGGTGTGGTTGTTTCAGTAGCCAAATTCTTTTCAATTCCAATGTTAATGCAAAGTTCGAAAGAAGCAATTTCTTTCATGCAACGCTCAGCAGATCCGATGAATAAGATAAAGGAGCACTTTAATTCATTAATTGGAAATATTAATTTTGTAAAATATGATGTTGCAGTTTTCATTGATGATATTGATCGCTGTAATCGTAAATATACTGTCGAACTGTTGGAAGGAATTCAAACTCTTTTTAAAGAGAAGAAAGTTTTATACATAGTTGCAGGTGATAAAAATTGGATTATCTCTTGTTTCGAAAATAACTACGAAGAATTTGCAAAACATGTCACAGAGCAAGGAGAAAGTTTAGGAGAATTGTTTTTGGAAAAAGCTTTTCAATTATCTATTCGCATGCCCGAAATAAGTGAAAAGTCTAAAGAACAGTATTGGAGAAAAATCATTGGATTACCTGACCTAGATAAAAATAAAAAAACTGGGGATGATCTTTCGGATACAGAAAGAGATACTATCAAAAAGCAGTTTATAAAACAATATAGTGAGAGTGATAATAGTAGTGGTGTTGTTAATGAGCTAAAATCTGAATATAATATTTCTCAGGAGACGGCATCGGACCTTGCCATCGAGGCATTAGATGAGAATAAGGAAGACGTAACACATTTATTATCATCGTTCCATAAATTAGTCAATCCTAATCCAAGATCTATTAAACGTTTGGCTAATAACTACTCTATGATTAGAAATACGTTAATATTAGAGGATGCAGACTTTAAACCAAGCCATCTGTTCCGATGGTTATTACTTGAGGATAGATACCCCAAATTAGTAAATAGTTTTTTGAAGCAAGGAGCAATTGATAAAGTTCAAGAATTTGTTGATTCACAAATTTTTATCGATCGAGATATTCAGAACTTGAATGACATTTTGTATGGAGTAGTTGTAACTGAAGGAGATAGTTTAAAAATAGAAGATTTAATCAAAATTTTACGAAAATAGTCTATGCACCAAAACTGGAAAACGGATAAACCAATTGGGCTTGATCAATAGCTCTTGTCAAATCCTCCATATTGATATCTACTATATTGATTGGCGAATTGCAAGAATTGATATAATCTAGAAATCTTATTATGTTCTTTTTCTTCCATACTATTAAAACTCCAATTTAGGCAACTCTTTAACAATATCTGAGCATCTACACTAGCGGATGATGCTTACTAACAAGTCTAAAATGTAACTGTCATTGCTAACCTCTTTGCTCAAATGATAGGAGGACTTAGTCAATCCCGTATTCTTCTTCTTCTTCCGCTGCTAAACCGATTTCTCTTGATTTAATATCATAGTTAGATGATCCAATTTTATTGCGGAAGTAGTCCGCTGTTTCTTTATCGATACAATAGATATAACAACCTTTCATTCCCCGAGTCATTAAAGTTCTATAAGTGTTTTTAATAATCTCATCAGAAATTTGTAATGCCTTCTCTCGTTCCTCTTTCAACATTTTTTTTATTCCTCTGATCGAATAGTCCATTTTGGATCGGTTAAGGACGTCGGTTATTATGATGCCATCTCGAACGATAAGATCATTTCCTATGATAACTCCCACGTAGTCCAATTCTAGTCCTTGGCAGGTGTGAATACATCCAATTTCGTTTATCGAGTCTTCTGCAATTATCCATGTACTTCCGTCTTCCGTAAGATTCCACCTCATTTGGAAATTAAATTCTGGTATTATGACATCGTACTCCTTAGGATTTTTTTTGCTATTCCAATCCCAACAATACCCTGCTACAAGGCGAGATTTGTTGTTTTTTTGATTCTTTTTTTCAATAAATTTTCTCAACACATTTGGGTCATCAAATACTCTGAAATCAAAATCTTCTTTAGAAAGGCTAGTGTTAGCGGTTTTTTGAATGTCCAAAGTGTTATCAATCCACGCCAAAAAACCGTCTGAACCATTGCATCTAAACTGCGAACTCAGTTTTAAATTTGTGACATTCGCCTCTTCCCCTATTGCCCACGCTTCTATCCTTTTTTTATTGCCAATGTCCTTAATATGAATTCTCTGATTATCATCTACGAAGAAAATGGAAAGCTTCGACGCATTAATTATTTCCAGAACTTGATTAAAACCTTGATTTTGAAATAAGCCGCTTTTCAGATTCAATCTGTGCGCTTCATCCACAATTAAGGCATCGAATAGATTAGATTCGACATCAATAAACGCACCCGAACCCCCAAACAAGCTATCTACATAAGATTTTTTGAAAGAACCTTTTAATTTTGATGTATAAACAGCCCTTGGAGCGGCATTTTTTGAAACATATTTTGTTAATAATCCTTGTTTTGTTAGTTCAACAAGCAAGTTAATGGCAACTACACTTTTTCCAGTACCTGGGCCTCCTTCAACTATTAAAACTTGTTTTTTGTCACTAGGATTTTTTAGCGCTAAGCTTTTGGCCGTTTCATAGACGATTTTTTGGTCGTCAATTAGGATAAACTCTTCATTTCCTTTTAACATTAATGACAAACTATCTGCTAGGTGTTTCGAAGGTTTTATTTTCCCATTTTCAATTCTAAACATGATATTCTTTGAATCACCATGTTTTATATGTTGTTTTATGAATGATCTAAGTTTTAACGCATCTTCTTTAAGAAAAATAGGCGCTTTGTCGATATAATCCTGATAAAACGGATTTTTTATTACGTTGTTTTCTACATAATTATGAAGATATGCACATGGGATTAGCTGTATGTTTTCATCATTTACAGTCTCGTTAAAATTGGAAATAGTACTTGCATATGACCATGCCTGATATGAAGGATGAGCTGTTTCTGATACGCCACGCTGAAATCGAGTACTAACAATACCATCTTTCGAAGTCATGGAGGCAGTGGACCATTGTTTTAATTCAATGATTATGACGTGTTCCTTTTTCTGTTCATTTAGTCCAGTAAGGATAAAATCTATCCTTTTAGAAGTAAGAGGGATTTGAAATTCAATGGATACTTGTGCGTCAAGCGGAATTTCTTCATCAATCAAAATATTATTCATAAACATCAAAGAATTTTTCCATGATGTTACCTCATTTGGAGCTGCGTTTCTTCCTAATTTTTGATAATACTGTTTTTGGATTTTCCCCTCGATTTGATTTGCGATTACATCGTTAGAAAACTCCAGTTTATTTGATTGATATACAATCATAGGTCGGTATACTTTGTAGCATTCCCTTTTGCTTTGTCTACGGGGTATTTTTCGTTATTAATTCTAATTTTTTCGAAAATTATTTCCTTGACATTAAAACTATGTTTTTCCGCCAAGAGAAAGGCAAAAGAAAAAATATCTGCCAGCTCTTCCTTGATTTTAGCCTTATCGACATGTTCGCATTGCTCTATTGTCTTCCATAGAAAGAGTTCATTCAATTCAGCCGCTTCAATGGAAATGGCTGAGGCTAAATTTTTTGAATCATGAAATTGCTTCCAGTCTCTTTTATTTCGGAAGTCAACGAGAGCGTCTATAATTTCTTCTATATCATTCATTTTTCTGTGCTTTCCTCAAAGATAAAACAATAGGACAGTTCTAGCTCTGTGGAAATTCTTATAGTAAATAAATATAAAAAGGGGAGTACCCTAAAGGTACTAAAATTTAGAAGTCGAGAAGAAAAAAGAATTTTATTAATTTAATGGAGTATTAGTTTTTCTTTAAAAATTTGATGCTCTTTTTTTTATTACCCATTCCCTCTCCGCTTATTGTTTTGTTAAAGTTCTTTTCCTGTTTCTTCAAGAACGAATAGGAAAGTCGAGTAAAAATGTAAATAGGAATAATAATGGACAGGCAAATTAGTATAGGTACAGACACGGGTATTTTATCATATACATCATTGATATATATGACTTTATCAAAACTAAAAAATACAGAATAGACGAATAGAATTAACCAAAAGAAAACGACGAACAGGCTCAATAATTGATTTACCTTGGTTACAGAAAATGGATATCCTCCAGTTAATGTGTTTAACTTGTGGTTCGGATATTTATATACTTTGAACAAAGGTCCCTGAATATCATCTTCTAGAAAACTAACATGTTGTTCCCAATTCTCCTGCCAAAACTTGGAGCCACGGTTTACAAAATACCAACCTAACGAAAACATTAGGCCTAAAAAAGAAATCATAATAGTAATTCCTCGGTATTGATTAATAGTGTCTGAACTTAATACAATAAAATATCCGGTAAAAGTAACTGCAATAAAGGCCCAGAAGTAAGTGGCGCGCTTCCAATATAATTCGATTTCGAATTTTCGGGTATCTAAAGCTATTTCAAGAGCCCTTTCTATTTTATTTCTGTCTTTGGCCTTATCTGGGATTTTACCCTTGAATTGTTTTAAATACTCTTTTCTAGTCCTTATTTTTTCAAAACCTTTAATCATTGAATGCATATTTAAAAACAAAATCCCACAACTCACACTTAAGAAAGTGCAAAAAGGGGAGAACCCTAAAGATACTAAAATCTAGGGCTTCAGAAGAAAAAAGAAAGGGTAACTACAAAAAGAAGGCTACAGATTATACAATAGGCTAACGGCTTCCGCACTCAACGCCCGGTTATACACATACAAATCATCAATACGGCCCGTAAATCCACCCTCTACGGTGTCTTCGCTTTGCGTACCAATACGAAACGGTTGGTTGTTATCTAGAAGTGTGCCCTCGGCAACGGCTTCGGTTTCGAGCTCTCCGTTGATGTATAGCTTGAGAGATGCACCATCAAAGGTAACGGCAATATGCTCCCATTGTTCACGCTGAAAAGGCGTGGTCATCTCTACAATTTCACTAGAAACATTCCAGCGTAAGGTGAGCCCGTCTGGATTGATACCCAGATAGTAACCCGTGCCCACACCGTCAATATTACCCGTAGATTCCCATTTGTTGACAATGGCATCCCAATTCACGGGATCGCCAGAAGCGCGAACCCATACGGCAATGGTAATTTGCGAAGTCAGTTTTAAAGCAGGAACATCACCCACCTCAATAAATCCCATAAACTCCTGAAAATTCATGGAAGAATTGATGGTGCCCGCTCGGTTAGGAGCGGGCGTCACCACACCTATAACAGTTCCGTCATTATCAAAAGGACTTGAATCGTTTCCGTTTCCGTTCAACTCAAATTTCCCCACCAGACCTGTCTCCAAATCTATTTGAGGAACGGAGGTGTTATCATCATCAGATGAACATGCGCCAACGACCATCAGCGCGACAAACAAGGCTAATACTAAAAACTTTTTCATATAATTATAGGTGCTTACTTAACTTACTATGCACCCTATAGTCTGGACAGTTTGATTTCGTTGCGTAGGAGTAGAAATAATTTTTTATTGATTGATATTCCCGTCCTTTTTTAGTTGGTCGAACTCGTCAGAGACCCATTTTCTGTATTTTACTTCGGAAGGAGTAATCACTTCGCCTTCATGAATCACAAAGGCATCCTTTTCTATAATCTCTTTGATCACTTCATGATAATGCAACAGCCCGCCATTCATTTTAATAGAATAGACATTGAGTTCTATCGCAATTTCATTGCTAATAGCGGCGTAATCCATCTCCTTTTCTAGCATCTCGTCGATGGTGCGACGCGTGTGAATCCATAATTCAGAAGTAAGCTCAACATTGTTGTCTAGGAATCGGAAAATGGTGGTGAATTGACTCGAAATGTTGGATGTAATACTGGGCGCAGCGGTTTGAATGGATTCAAAAACTTCGTTTCTCCTATTAAAAAACCACTGATAAGAATCCTGTATTTCTTGCAGAAAAGCCTTGGTGCTTTCTTCGGAATTTAAGTGTTGCGCCTTCGTCTGTAATCCTTGAAAATAGGCATGATAATACGAATTCATTTGTCGGGTGGATCGCAGCAAGCTGTTGTACAGTAATTGCCGAAATGGAATCCATCGCTCTTTGTCACGCAATACAATGACCCGATGAATAATGAAATAGGTAATTACAATATCTAAGGTGAGAATAACAAGACCAGCGAGTACGTTTTGTAGCATGGGATTCATTTAAATGGATTGATTTCGTAATAGGCTAGGCGCTTCAGTGCTTCATTTGAATCAATGCCCCGCATAAGGTAAATGCCGTCGATACAGTTGAGCAATCCTTCGGCTAATTTTACATCCGCATCTTGCACTTTTCCGAAGCGATTGACCCATTCAATGGCCTTTTCATGTCCGTTATTGGCGGCCACAATCCCCCAAAGGAGCGCTCTCTTAAATTTAAATTTAGCCGAATATACACCGCTCAAGTCCCACTGTGCTTCGATATGGCGCATGAACGCCGCTCTTCTAATGAAGCGTAACCCTCTTTTTTTATCTCTTTTTATGGAAATACCCTTGTAGAGCATATTTCCTAATACATAGGTAGCTTCTATATTATGTAAACCCACCGCTTGCTCCAAGAGGGCGATCCCTTTCCTTTTATCTTGCTGCAAGCCTGCCTCTCCCTCCACATAGAGCGTTCCTAGCAAGGTCATACACCCCGCATCACCAGCTTGAATTCCTATACGTAGATTGTCCAAACAAAAGGAAAAATCTCCTTTGTGATAGGCTGTGATTGCATTCTGATAATTCGGATTTACATCACTCACGGGTGTTATTTTTAACGCTTGCCGTTCCATGCAAACTGTGCTAAATAAAAATCCCCAACGCCTTTCAATGAAGGAAAATTGGGGGATGCTACCAAAGATAATAAATTTGCAAATAGCATAGTTACATTATCTTAATTCGCTCGTCTTCTAAAAACACAAGCAACCATTGACGCTTAATCTGCGTCTATAACCATAACATAGAACACCAAATACATGTCCAATATATTCCATTACCTCTTTTTAGCCGTTTGTGCCTTACTGGCCACGATGGCATCAGCACAAACATATACCACCAAAGTTATTGACGGTGCCACGGGAAAACCCATTCCTTTTGCCACCATACAAACGGGAGAACACAGCGGTACGGTCACCAATGAAGAAGGAATTTTCACCTTGGCATTGGATCGGTTGCCGCACCCGCAAGATTCTATTTATGTGTCCTCCATGGGTTACGGAAAACTAGGACTTATTTTGGGTGCGCAGACCGGAGAAACCATTACCCTTCAGCCGAAAGAATTTGAGTTGAAGCAGGTGTTTTTGAGCAATGAAAACCTCAGCCCTGAAGAGATTATTGATCGGGTGAAAGAGAACATGGCCGCCAATTATGCAGTGGAATTGTCTCAGAAAAAAATCTTCTTCAGGCAATCCGATTTTAACAAGATGGACAGATTTAATATTGAATTTAAGAAGTCTACCATTGAAGAACTGAATAAAAACCTTATTGATAGTATCGTAGGCTTGGTGCCCAAAGGATCGTCCTACTATCGCGAAGCGGTTGGAGATTTCTATGGAGATTATAGCACGCATAAATTTTACGTGGATAAGGCCGCCGAATTGTACGACAAAAGCAAGGATGTGTCCATGGATGGTCTTTCGGAAAAGATGGAGGGCATTTTTAAGGAAAACGTAAAGCCAGATTCATATTTGAAGATAAAATCCGGGATCTTTGGGACCAAGGTACAGCTGGATTCCCTAGCCGAAGCCAATGAGGAAGAAGCGGGAATGATCCAGGTAGAAAACACAGACGATCAGATCTTTCAAGAGCAAATTAAAAGCCGAATTTCTAATTTATACGAACAGCTATTTTTTCAGGAAGACTCAGAGTTAGACATGCTTTCCAAATCCAATCGGTACCGTTTTGAACTCACCGACTATACCTTTATTGACGATGCACCTGTCTATATTTTGAGTTTCGTACCCAAAGGAAGAAAGGACTTTCAGGGAGTTATGTATGTGAATACGGAAGACTTCGCCATTGTGCGTTTGGAGTTTGACAATGTGCGTCCTACCCAAAAATTTGCTTTGTTGGGAATTAGTTTCCGCAGGTCTATTTACCGCGGAAAAATGCTCTTCGGAAAGGATGCCAACGGAAGCTATAGTGTGCGCTATATGGAAGTAGAGGATGGCAATACCTTTGGCTTGGACAGACCGCTGAAGGTGATCGAAAAGAACAAACATGTGAAGGGTCGCCGAAAGCAAAATGAGCTTTCGTTAGGCCTAGACATTGGCATCACGCAATTGGAAAAGTTTGAAATGGTGGTGTTTGAGACCAAAACAATCTCGCAAAGTGACTACGAAGGGGTTAAAGAAAATCCGAAAGTAAAAGCCACCTATTTATCCCAATACGATCCTAATTTCTGGGCGGGCCACGCTATTATGGAACCTAACGCCGCGATTCAAGCGTTTAAAGTGGTGGAGTAGGGTGTTTTTGGCACTTCGGTACAATTCTCACTTCGTTCGAATCACTCAGTGCCCTGTCCTCTCGTTCTCTGAGTGATGGCGAAGCCATTGTATCGAAGAGAACAGAACACCTCAGTGTCCTGTTTAGCGGTACCCTGAGTATTCCGAAGGAGGTGCATCAAAAAAGCGTTTCCCTTCTTTCAGGGTGGTGGTACCCTGAGTAATTGCGAAGCAATTGTATCGAAGGGTACACCAAAATCACTCAGTGCCCTGTCCTCTCGTTCTCTGAGTGATGGCGAAGCCATTGTATCGAAGAGAACTAAATGAGAATTGTATCGAAGGGTACTCAAAGAGTGTTTTTTCTAAATACTTTCTTTGCGAGGCTAGGGAGTTCTTCAATTCGCCCATCTATTAAGGCTTCTTTTTTATTCCGACTCCAGCCTTGAATTTGTTTTTCTCTGTAAAAGGCATGGTCAATTCGATCGTACTGTTCGTAATAGACAAGTTCAACGGGCAGGCGCTTTTTCGTGTGATTTGCCCCTTGACCGCTCTCGTGTTGCTTTAGGCGTACACTTACATCTTTGGTGCTACCTGTATAATAAGTGCCATCCGAACATTTCAAAATGTACATAAACCCCATGAATGTAAAGATACCAATTCATAAGGCACTTCGATACAATTCTCACGTTGTTCGAATCACTCAGTGCCCTGTCCGGTCGTACCCTGAGTAATTGCGAAGCAATTGTATCGAAGGGTGCTTCAGGAAAAGTCAAATAGTTTTTTTTATCTGGACATTATTTCGAGAAACAGCTGAGGCACTTCGATACAATTCTCACTTTGTCCCGATAGTTATCGGGATCACTCAATGCCCCGTCTAGTGGTACCCTGAGTAATTGCGAAGCAATTGTATCGAAGGGTATATCAAAATCACTCAGTGTCCCATCATTCGTTCTGTGAGTGACGACGTAGTCGTTGTATCGAAGAGAACTAAATGAAGGATTGTATCGAAGGGTACTTCAGAAATAGAAATCTAATACCCAGACGCTACGTTTCTAGACACGCGATATCGCATATTGTACATGCCGCCCGTATCAAAGCTAAGTTTCATATGGAAATACAAGACGGGATCACGCGGTGGATAGGTAATATTCCGTAAGACCCCACGAAGGGCTCTAAAATATGGGCGCCCATTGGGACTAAGAAGTTCAAAGCCGTTGGGTTTTCCCAAGTCATCCACCAGAAATTTAATAGATATAACCTCATCACCAGCATCCATACCCGGTGGTTTACGCACCAAACCGTTTAATGCGCTTTGAAGTTCTGTTCTAAGATCGTTGTAATTAAAGGTAACCTCCACATCATCTGAAGGACTTTCTTTCTTGGGTTTAAAACACGCTTTGGAGGTAAAGCGCTCCAGTAGCATCAGGTAATCTGGTTTAAATATATGAATGTCGGGACCCTTGGAATAGGCATCAATCCTATCCCCAACAACAAATCTTCCCAACACAAATTCACCGTTTTCAAAATCCTCTTCAGCATAGGGCAATCCCATAGCGGTACTCACCCAGGTGCCTTCCCGTTTCCCGTTTACAATTTCGCCTTTGATTTTATAATTGTCGTCTAACATAAAATCACGAAACCCTTTGCCATTGTAAGTGCCATTGCCTTTATCTACAATAAGGTTTCCGGTATCATCATATTTAGAAATGAGTAGCGGTTGATCTTCTTTAAATTGCCAGAGGCAATCTGGTGTTCCGTCTTCGTTGTAATAACTCCAATGCCCAGCAGGTTTGTTGTTTCTGTACATACCACGACTTTTCACCGAACCGTCTGGATAGTAAAAGAAAAATCGGCCGTGCTTTACACCGTTTATATAGGTGCCCTGTGCCATGACGTTACCAGTCTTGTCGACATCTTTAAAGGCTCCAGTAAAATTACCTTCGGCATTAATTCGGATATAGCGCATATAATCTGCGCACTCTTTTTCAACGAAGGTATATCGGTCATTGTAGAACAGTTTAACACTGTCTTGGGCAATGACTTCGTAGAAAACTACGTGCTCCGTCTGTGCCCATATACTCATGGTGAAGAGAAAACCGAATACAAAAAATAGGATGTGTTTGATCATAAGGTCTGTGCGAAAATAGTAAAAAGTATCGGAAGAATTTTTATCTTCACCCCAATGAAATCCTATCCGCTTTACAAGCTCATCGCCTTTGTATCAGGTCCACTGCTGTTTGTTGTTATCAACCTATTACCATTTACGCTTATCTCTCCCGAAATTGATGCTGTACTTGCCGTGGCGGCTTGGATGATTGTGTGGTGGATTAGCGAAGCTGTATCTATTTCGGTGACGGCACTGTTGCCACTGGCCTTATTTCCACTGGTAGGCGTCATGGACATCAAAGCAGTAGCGGGGAACTTCGCCAATCCCATTGTGTATCTTTTCTTTGGAGGTTTTGTCATTGCCCTAGCACTTGAAAAAGTGCAATTGCACAAACGAATTGCCCTGTCTATTTTAAAAATAACAGGGACCAAAGCCAATGGAATTATTCTAGGCTTCATGCTGGCAACGGCCTTGATGAGTATGTGGATCTCCAACACCGCCAGTACGGTGGTTATGCTTCCCATTGCGGTTTCGGTGATTACCTTGCTTATGGATGATGCCGACGGATTTACCAAACAGGATCAAAATTTTGCCCTAGCGATTATGTTAGGGATCGCTTTTTCAGCAAATATCGGCGGAATGGCAACACTTATTGGAACACCGCCCAACTCGGTAATGCTCGCTTTCCTCAATGAACAATACCAAATTGATATCGGATTTTTTGAATGGATGAAAATGGGGGTACCGTTTTCTGCCATTATGCTTGCCATTTGTTACTTTTTTATTGTCAAAGTATTTTTTCCGAATGGCCTTGGACGTATTCAATCCTCGGGAGATATTATTCAAACCGAATTGGACAAACTGGGCAGTATGTCACGTGGGGAGTACGTGGTTTTGACCATTTTTTTACTTACTGCCGTGGCTTGGATGATGCGAGGCCTGATCAATGGTTGGTTCCCAAATCTGAATCTAACAGATACCACCATTAGCATGATTGCCGCTGTTTCTATGTTTATAGTACCTCTCAATTTGAAGAAAGGGGAATTTCCCTTACAATGGAAAGACACCAGCCGATTACCATGGGGTATTCTTGTGCTCTTTGGAGGAGGTTTGGCACTTGCTTCTGGATTGACGCAAGCTGGATTTATAGACCTCATAGGTGATTATATTGCAACCAAGGGACATTGGAGCATATTGGCTATAACGGCTGTGCTTATTTGTTTGATGCTTTTTATGACAGAACTCATGAGCAATGTAGCACTGGTCACTATTTTGGTGCCTTTGGTAGTGGGTATTGCGATTGGCCTAGATGCCTCTATTTTACAAATGGTGATTCCTGTGACCTTAGCATCTAGTTGTGCCTTTATGCTTCCTATGGCGACGCCACCCAATGCTATTGTCTTCGCCAGCGGACATATAAAAGTGCATCAAATGGCCCGAATAGGGGTCGTGCTTAATATAATTTCTATTGGTCTTCTGGTGCTACTAGCCTATTTTGTAGTGCCTTTATTATTTAAATAAATGACACATAAGACATGATAATAGTGTCTTAAAAGACATTTTAATATTAAATGCATTATCTCGGTCACTTCGGTACATTCCTCGCAAGACTCGAAATACTCATGGACCTCCTTTGTTCTCTGAGTGATGGCGAAGCCATTGTATCGAAGAGAACTAAAAGGGAGGTAGTATCGAAGGGTGCATCCAAAAAACTCAGTGATCGGACCTCTCGTTCTCTGAGTGATGGCGAAGCCATTGTATCGAAGAGAACTTCAAACCTCATCACAAGGCATTATCCATAATACTTTGCACTACTTCAGGATTTAACAGAGTAGAGGTGTCCCCTAAATTTGAGGTGTCTTTATGAGCAATCTTTCTGAGAATACGTCGCATGATTTTTCCCGAACGGGTTTTCGGAAGCCCAATGGTAAACTGAACTTTGTCTAATTTGGCAATGGGACCAATACGTTCTGCGATCAATTGATTGATCTCTCCACGCAGGTTGTCATGATTTCGTGATTCGCCTACTTCCTTTAAGATTACATATCCGTAGAGGGCATTTCCTTTGATATCATGCGGAAAACCTACAATGGCGCTTTCGGCCACAGCGGGATGTTCGTTTACTGCATCTTCAATGGGCGCGGTACCCAAATTATGTCCCGATACAATAATTACGTCATCTACCCGCCCGGTAATTCGGTAGTAGCCTACAGCATCCCTTAAGGCACCATCTCCCGTAAAATACATATTGTCAAAAGCCGTAAAATAAGTGTCTTTATAGCGTTGGTGATTCCCCCAAATGGTACGTGCCATGGATGGCCAAGGGAATTTGACACACAGACGTCCACTCACTTGGTTGCCTTCAATTTCCTGTCCATTTTCATCCATCAATGCAGGCTGGATACCAGGCATGGGCAAGGTAGCATAAGTAGGAATGGTAGGAGTAGCATAGGGAATGGGTGATATCATCACGCCCCCCGTTTCGGTTTGCCACCAAGTATCCACAATGGGACTCTGTTTCTTTCCAATATTATCATTATACCAGTGCCAAGCTTCTTCATTGATGGGTTCTCCAACAGTACCCAACACTTTCAGCGAAGACAAATCATACTTTTCTACAAAAGATAAGTTCTCTTTAGCCAAGGCTCTAATGGCTGTTGGTGCGGTATAAAACTGATTTACTTTGTGTTTTTCAACGATTTCCCAGAAACGCCCCCAATCAGGATAGGCAGGAACACCTTCATACATCAGTGTCGTCGCTCCGTTGATTAATGGCCCGTACACAATGTAACTATGGCCCGTAATCCAACCAATATCTGCGGTACACCAGTAGACATCATTTTCGGTATATTGAAATACATTTTTGAAGGTGAAACCGGTATACACCATGTACCCTCCTGTGGTATGCACCATCCCCTTGGGCATGCCTGTAGAGCCTGAAGTGTATAATATAAAAAGTGGATCTTCAGCATCCATGATTTCCGGTTCGCAGTCTTGATGGGCAGCATCTAAAAGTGGTTGTAACCATTGATCCCGACCTTCTTTCATACTTATTTTTGATTGGATACGTTTTGCGACAAGGACATTTTCTACACAAGGGCATGATTCTAGCGCCTCATCGACAATCCCTTTTAAATCGATTGTTTTTGCACCTCTAAAGGAACCATCGCTGGTAATTACCATGGTACAATCGCTATCATTAATTCGTGTGGCTAGGGCAGTCGCCGAAAAGCCCGCGAATACCACAGAGTGTATCGCACCAATGCGAGCACAGGCTAATACTGAAACCGCCAATTCGGGGATCATAGGAAGGTAAATACACACCCGATCGCCTTTGGTAATCCCCTGATCTTTCAAGACATTGGCAAAGCGACATACGCGTTCGTGAAGATCAAAATAACTAATGTGTTCTGCGGGATCTTTAGGGTCGTTGGGCTCAAAAATAATGGCTGTTTTGTCACCACGAATGTGGAGATGTCTATCTAAACAATTTTCAGTTATGTTGAGCTTTCCGCCTTCGAACCATGTCACTTCGGGGGTTGAGAAGTCCCATTCTAAGACAGTATCCCAATGCTTTCGCCACATAAAATGGGAGGAGGCTATTTCGCCCCAAAAGGCTTCAGGGTCTGCTACGGAGCTTCGGTATACCTGAAAATATTCCTCTAAATTTTTGATATGATAGTTACTCATGAATCTTTCAGAATTGAAATAAATTTACATCAATAAAGGTACATAATCCACTCAAATAGCCAGTTTCCAAATAAATAGTATTTTTAGTCTTCTGAAAACTAACTAACTATGCGGATCCTTCTTGTAATCGCACTGGTACTTATACCCAGTAGTCTTGTACAGTCTCAAAATACATCTACAATTGACAGCCTTTTAATTGCCTCTAAACAACAGGTAGATGACACCAATAAAGTGCGAACACTTAATAGCATTGTGAGACACTATATGTATCGGGATGGAACCCTCGCCAAAACCTATGCTTCTACCCAATTGGCTTTGGCAAAGAAACTGGAAGATGTTATTGGAGTGTCTGCTGCTCACTATCAGTATGGTAATATTTATTACAATGAGCGCCTAGAAGATTCCATTCGATTTCATTATGGAGAAGCGTTGAAATATGGACAGCAGCTGAAGCATCATGTATTAACTTCTCAAGCCATGAACGGTCTGGCAACCTATGAGTTTTCGTTGGGAAACTTGGATAAGGCAGAACGTATGAACGATGCGCTTATGGAACTCAATATAGCTGCAAATGATTCTACGGGGATTGCGCTTAATCACCAATTTAAAGGGAGGGTAAATCAAAATCGAGGGTATTATACTATTGCTTTGAATGAGACCTTAAAAGCGTATGAATTGTTTGCATTATTGGAAAATGAAATTAGAATGGCCGACGCCATGAATACAATGGGAACGCTAGAAAGAAACTTCTCAAATTTAGACAAGGCTATTGAATATAAAAAAGAGGCACTTATAACCTATGAAAAAGAGAACGACACTTATTATGCATCTGAGGTGTATAATGACCTAGGTACTATGTATCTGGATAAAAAAGATTATAAAATGGCACAGCAACAATTTGAGCGCGGCTTGGCACTTTCAAGAAGTGTTGGTTTTGTGTCTGTTGAGGTCACGTGTTTGCGCAATCTAGGAGAAGTTGCGAGGCTTAAGAAAGACTATGCTACTGCCATGGATTACTTTGAAGAAAGTATGGAAAAGACCCATAGTATTAAGAATCAACGGAAATTGGCAGGCCTGCAGAACAAAATGGCACAGGTCTATAATGAAACGAATCGACCAAATGAGGCATTGAAAATCCTTGAACCGTCAATATCCTACAGTACAGAAAGTAACAGTCCTTCTATGTTATCCTTTGCGTTGTCAGTGCGTAGCAATACCTATTCACTGTTGGGGAATCATCAAGCTGCTTTACAGGATTTTAAAGATGCGGAGGCTATTAGCGACTCGCTTTTTGGTGTAGAGCAGTCTCGTCAGGCAGAAGAGATGCGGGCGCAATTTGATTTGGAACGAAAGGAAAATCAGTTGCAGCTGCAACTGAATGAGATTGCACTATTGGAGCAGCAAAAAACCATTAATGGCCAACAAAAATGGCTACTAGGGCTGGGCTTATTTTTTGTATTGGTGCTATCCGGATTTGGGTTTTATTCATTTCGTCAAAAAATAAAGCGCAATCAAATCGAGAAACAAAAACTGGATGCCGATCTAGAACACAAAAAGAAAGAACTCACCACTCATGCGTTGCATTTGGCTAAAAAGAATGAAGTACTGGTAAGTTTGAAAGAGCAGGTGGAGGCCTTGGCACAAGAAAAATCTACGTCCAACTTTAGAGAGATTCTCAATACGATTAACTTCGATTTAAAGGATGAAGAAAACTGGGAATATTTCACACAGTATTTTGAACAGGTGCATAAAAACTTCGGAAAAGAAGTACAACAAAAGTATCCCGAAGTGACACCCAATGAACTCCGATTTATGGCCTTGCTTAAAATGAACCTTACCTCCAAAGAAATTGCCAATATGTTAAGCATTACCTCAGATGGGGTTAAAAAAGCCCGCCAGCGATTGCGTAAAAAGATGCAATTAACTCCAGAAGATTCTTTAGAAGCAGTTGTGCTGAGTATCTAAAAACCCTTGATTTTACTGGGTTTTACAGCTGTACCCCCTTTGTACCCCCTCCTTTTTTGTAAGAGAAAAACGTAGGGGCTAGGTTTGTGGAGTCATTAGTTTGACATCCAACGTTTTGTGGCATTCTGTTCGGCTATGAGCTGCAGATCTAGCCAAGCGGATTGCACAAAACATATAACAACCACAAAACCTTTTATAATGAAAACTCTATTTAAATTTTTAGGACTTTTTACGCTTACCACATTTTTATTTGTTTCCTGCAGTGAGGATGACCCAGCACCACCTCAATTAACGGCTTCCGATTTGACCACGACTATTGCTGAAAACCCTCAAGAAGGGGATGCATTGGGAATAGTTGCCGCCAGCCAATCTGAAGGCGTATCGTTTAGTATACTAACTAGTGATCCTTCAGGCGCTTTTGGCGTAAATCCTATCACAGGAGAAGTCACCGTTGCCGATGCTTCTGCCTTTGATTTCGAAAACCGAACCAGCGCTACGGCTTCCATTAGAATTAGTAGTGGAGACCAAGAGACTTTTTCCAGTGTCTTTGTGACCATTACAGATGCAGATGATTTGTTAACCTTACTTACTACGTCACGAGCAGAATATGAGGCAACTTCCATTGGATGGGTGCAGATCACCGAAGCAGAGTATAATCTGTTGGCAGAACGTATGGCAGATATATTTCAAGTAGGAGCTTCCAATTTTAACTATGGGGCTCCCGATGGAAATTTTATAGATGACATAACCGTTTCTAACAATACCTTTGCGACCATACCTTTTGATAGTTATTTGTTTGCCTTCCGGTATACTGCCATGTCTGATGCGCCCGAGGCACAGGTACGGCCCAAAGTGAGTGAACAAGGTCCTATCACAGGATTTATTGGCAGAGGTCCGTTGCCTCCTCATGATGAAGGAGATGTATTCTTTGTTTATAAAGGAGCACAAGTTAGAACAAGCAGTAGTACTTCCTATCTGGGCCTCTATTCGCCGTATTCCATGGGGTATAAGAACAATAGTGGCACAACGCTGTATTGGCGCAATGGGAATGGGAGCGATCTTCCTATGACGGCGTCAACCTTTGAAACATTAATACAAGGATTAACCACAACTGTTAAGCAATGGGATTAGCCTAATCTGCTCCCCAAACGGCCCTCGATTTTTCGGGGGCTGTTTTTATTATCTACAGTTTTCCATGTTACTTTCTGCCATATTATAGGCCTCTAACAGTTGCTCACCGTACTGCTCGGCAAAAAGGAAGATTTGCAAGAGTTCATTAAAATCACCTCGTTGCAATGCATCGGTTGCTTTGTTAACTTCTAACTGTACCCGGTCTTGTAAGCTATACATTTCTTCATATTGATACAGACACTCATACTCAAACTCACGGGTAATGCTCACAGAACGGGCTGTCTCCCAGGCAATTTTACTAAAGTTCACCACTTCAAGCTCAATAGAAGTGCCTCCAGAATATAGGTAGACACCATCACCCACCTCTGCCGAATCTTTTGCTCTGAAAAAACCAGGATACTTCTTTTGGATCTCATTAAATTCATACGGTCGGGCAATCACTTCTGAAGTCTTTCCGTTGAACATTTTTTGATACTCTGAAAAGGCATTTTTTACATTTTGATTGGCAGTGATTAATATATTGAGGCGTTCTTTGTTTTCTTTTATTTCTTCGGAAATCTTATCAAGGGCAAGCCCTTTGTCTTTGTTAGATTCATTAGAAGTATTCCAGTTGTTAAACCATATGGCTAGGCTGAGTCCTATAAATAGTAATAGGATCTCCCCAATGATATACTTCCAGTTTATATTTTTTGTTCTTTTAAAAAGGCGCATAGTGTTGTGTTATTTAATTCCCATTCCGAAGGAAATAATATGTCCGTCGGGATCTTTAACATCAAAATCTCGCATGCCATATTCCCGATCTCCTATAGTTGTATGTATGATCGTTCCGTGTTGCTTAACGTTTGCATAAACAGCATCTACATCATGGACAAAGACATGCAAAGCAGTGCGCCCTGAAGTGACTACGCGCGTGTCTTGAAGGGTGAGATGTATCCCGATCCCATCTTTCTTTAATACAGCGTAGTCTATAGGTTCCATCCAAGTAAATAGCACCTCAAATTGAAGCTGATCTCGATAAAAAACGATCGATTTTTCCATATCAGATACAGGGAAGACCGTTGCGGCATGAGAATACGAAGTATTAGGCGTTGTCATGAAGTTGTGCGTATTGATTTCGATTAATTCTATAATAAACGGAATCCACAATACCTTGGCAGGCATCGTCCTTCCAAAAGGTCATTCCCAGTTTCTGTAAAACCTTGAGCGAAGCGACATTCTCTCGGGCGGCACGTCCAATGATCTCCTGTATTCCCAAGGCCCGAAAACCGAATTCGAGGGTGGCGAGAGCGGCTTCTGTCGCGTAACCTTTGCCCCATTCTTTTTTAAAGTATCTAAAACCGATATCCACGTGATTCTGTTCATTCAGTTTGAGTCCGCAACGTCCCACAAAGGCATTGTCTTCTTTACGAATTACAGCCCATCTTCCGTAGCCATTACGGTCGTAGTCAGAATAATTCCGCAGAAAATTTTCGGCAGCTGCTATAGAAGTAAAAGGAGGATCTCCCGTATAACGGATAACATTGATATCTTCATTTAACCGAAATATAGCTTCTGCATCTGAGAGTTCAAATTCTCTTAGAATAAGCCGTTGTGTTTCGAGGATCTTATTCATTTTGTTTTTTTGTTGAATCGGGTAATCTTTTATTCGTTGAATTGTTTAATCGTTGAATTGTTTAATCGTTGAACTGTTTAATCGTTGAACTGTTTAATAGTTTACTTATCCAATGCTTCACCTGCCCCGCTTGGGATTCTAATGTTTTCTACAATCTCTTGAACTTCTTCAGGAGGTGGTTTTGTAAATGCATTGACTAGCAGTGCAACTACAAAATTAACGATCATGGCGATGGTTCCAAACCCTTCGGGTGAAATACCAAACCACCAATCTTTTTCTAAGCCAGGAACGGCTTCTTTTCCGCCATCGAAGATGCCAAATTTAAATTTCAGCATATAAAAAAGCATCAGAGAGATTCCTACAATCATTCCCGTGATAGCGCCTTCTTTGTTCATCTTTTTATAAAAGATTCCTAACACAATAGCTGGGAAAAAAGAGGCGGCTGCCAATCCAAAGGCCAATGCGACTACAGCGGCCACAAAGCCGGGTGGATCAATACCAAAATAGCCTGCTATTACTACAGCAAAAACGGCAGCAATACGAGCGGCACGAAGCTCGCTTTTTTCTGAAATGTCTGGTCTGATTACTTTCTTTATAAGGTCGTGAGAGATGGATGAGGAGATTACCAATAGCAATCCAGCAGCCGTTGAAAGTGCAGCAGCAAGTCCTCCGGCTGCCACCAAAGCGATCACCCAGGCGGGCAGGTTGGCAATTTCAGGATTGGCCAAGACCATAATATCTCGATCTACGGTAAGTTCGTTTGTTTTAGGATCTGCTACGTACTGAATGATGCCGTCGTTATTCTTGTCTTCAAATCCCAAGAGCCCCGTATCTTCCCAATTTTTAAACCAAGGAGGCATTTCGGAATAAGGTTGTTCGCTCACAGTATCGAGTAAATTGGTTTTGGCGAAGACGGCTACGGCCGGTGCCGTGGTATATAGAATGGCGATAAGTAATAGGGCAATTCCGGCCGACTTCCGTGCGTCTTTCACGCGTTTTACCGTAAAAAACCGAATGATCACATGAGGCAGGCCTGCCGTACCCACCATAAGGGCCAAGGTAATAGCGAACACATCGATTTTACTTTTGGTGCCGCTAGTATATTCGTTAAAACCGAGCTCGGTAGAAAGGCCGTTTAGTTTTTCAAGGAGGTAGGTGCCCGAACCATCGTTAAGAGTGTCTCCCATGCCCAATTGCGGGATGGGATTGCCGGTCATTTGAATCGAAATGAAAATGGCAGGAACCATAAAGGCAAAGATGAGCACACAGTATTGAGCCACCTGGGTATACGTAATGCCTTTCATGCCTCCTAAGACGGCATAGAAAAGGACAATGATCATACCTATGACGACGCCCAAATTGATATCTACTTCCAAGAAGCGTGAGAATACCACACCAACCCCACGCATTTGTCCAGCAACATAGGTAAAGGAAACAATGATGGCACAGATAACAGCCACCACGCGGGCTGTTTTGGAATAATACCGATCTCCAATAAAATCGGGGACCGTGAATTTTCCAAATTTCCGAAGATAAGGTGCTAGCAATAGCGCTAATAAGACGTAACCGCCGGTCCATCCCATGAGGTATACAGACCCATCATAGCCCGCAAAGGCAATGATTCCAGCCATTCCCATAAAGGAGGCAGCCGACATCCAGTCTGCGGCAGTGGCCATTCCGTTGGCCCAAGGAGAGATGCCCCCTCCTGCAATATAAAAGTCTTTGGTTGAACTTACTTTGGACCAGATGGCAATGCCAATGTATAGACTAAACGTGATCCCAACGATGATAAATGTCCAGGTTTGTACACTCATGAAGGCTCATTATTAGAAGGTTCTTCATGGTATCCATATTTCTTGTCTAATTTGTTCATGAGATAGACGTACACAAAAATTAGGACCACAAATGTGTAAATGGAGCCTTGCTGTGCAAACCAGAATCCCAGTTTGAATCCTCCTATTTTTAGGGTGTCTAATGTTTCTTTAAATAGGATTCCAGCGCCATAGGAAACGGCAAACCAGACAATGAGTAATATAACGAGATATTTGAGGTTTTCTCTCCAGTAGGCGGAGGCTTTTTTCTGATTGGATGTCATAAAGCAGTCCGTTTTTTGTGAACTTGTAGCAAGATACAAAAAACGACTGCAGGGGGCAATCTCAAAACTTGGCGCGGGGTATTTTAATTAATCCTAGCCTATTTTCAGAAGCGTTAATTCTTGATAATTTTTTCGGTAAGAGTTTCGTTGATTGTATTCAATTGTAAATAATAGACTCCGCTGGAGAGGGCAGATAGATCGATTGAATTATCTGTGATTTCCAGGTTTAGAAACACCCTCCCTAAAGTATCAAAAAGAGTTATGTCTTTAATTTTTATACTCTCTGGGACTTCAATATTGATAAACCCAGTAGTTGGGTTAGGAAATATTTGAATGGTATCTATACCAGTACCTGCATCTTCTACATCAAGAAGGGATGCGGCATACACACGTACTTGACCTGAATTCATGCCATTCCCATCATTGCCAGGTGACCCAACGGCTATTTTTGTGCCATCATCGTTTATACTCACAGAATGCCCTGATTGGTCGAAAGAGGCCTCACCATGAATACCATTTTTCAATTGAACCCAAGATCCTGACACATTTTGAAACAACCTAACAAGGCCAGATTGTTCAGTACTCCCGTCGCTACTCGATGCGCCCGTTGCGCCTGTTGCTATTACAGTTCCACTGGCATTTAGGGATACTGAGTAACCCAATGCATTATTAACGGCTTCGCCGTTAATGTCATCACCTATTTGCGTCCAATTTCCAGAGATATTTTCAAATACTTGAACCTTACCAGAGAAGGTGCCATTTTCGTCTGCCAAAGGCGCTCCAATTGCAATTACATTCCCATTGGCGTTTATGTCTACTGACCAACCAAAAGCTTCTTCGTTGGTTACGCCAGTTAAAGTATTCCCTATTTGCACCCAATTTCCAGACACGTTTTCGAATACTTTTACATAGCCTCGAAAATCAAACGGATTATGTGCCCCCACCGCTACAATTGTGCCGTCCGAATTTAAACTCACAGAAGCACCAAATAAGTCGTCGTTAGCTTCGCCGTCAATATCATTGCCGATTTGAATCCAGTTGTCATTAATATTTTCGTAAACACGTATATGCCCTTGTAGAATTCCGCTACCATCATTAAATGGAGCGCCAATGGCAACTATATTTCCAGCACTGTTGATCGATAACCCCTTACCACCATTGGCACCATTGCTGGACGAGTCATTTGGAGCTTCTCCGTTGATATCATTGCCAATTTGAGTCCAATTTCCTCCATTGTTTTTATAAACACGAACATGGCCAGAATCAAATCCGTTTCCTGCATTACGTCCAGCACCAATTGCCAGAATGGTACCATCATGATTTAGACTTAAGGAAGCACCAGACATGTCTTCTGCAGCCTCTCCGTCGATATCATCACCTATTTGGGTCCAGTTTCCAGATTCAAATCCATACACTCGTACGTGACCAATGTCATCGCTATTTATCCCATCATTACGAGAACCTCCAATGGCAACAATATTGCCATCTGCGCTTATGCTTACAATACCTGACTGGTCTACGGGAGCTTCTCCATCAATATCATTGCCTATTTGAGAAGTTTGGCTGGCCGTAAAACCCGGACAACACAGTACGCAAATTAGAAGAAGTATTGTCCCCTTTACACCCAGGGAATAGTTTTCAAAAAAGAATAGACTGTTTTTCATCGCAATTCAGTGTTGTTATGGTTTAATTAAAGCGACAACCAAATACATTGGGTCAACTGGATTAAGTAATAAACGCGGGGAGATATTGCAAGAGAGGGACTTTATTCTCTTTATATTAACCTAAATTAAGAGTTTAAAACGGGTTTTTAAGTCAAAACCGATAAACGTTTACTTTTGAAAACCAGCATCTAGGTTGCGTATCCTTACGGCAATATGATTCGGAAAATTGAAATTTGAATAGATAATGTTGCGAGCTTTTTTCTATTGATTTGGAGATTAGCTTTAAAGGCAGATTGCAAATCAATCACCAGCGACGAGGTAGGTGATTTTCCATTCGCCTTCCATTTTTTCGAGTCCGAGTCGATAATCGATAGGAGATCTCACATAGAATCCGTAGACATACCCCTCTAAGTCACCTGTTGAGGATTCAACATAATACCATCCTGTGTCTTCATATTCTGGATGCGTTTTTTCGTAGTTTATTTTTACAATATCATAACTGAATTGCCCTAGGACTTTGGACCCTTCGACTGAAGGTAAATCTCTCACATTAACATTGGATCCAGTAATGGCCGCATATTCGAACGCGTCGAAACTTTCATCGTCCGGCCATTGGGTAAAAACGTAGGGAAGGGTGTAGCGCTCAATACCTTCATAGGGGCCGCCTCCCAAGGTCATAATTTTTTTTAGTTCTTCCCATAGTTCTGAAGTGTCCTTATCGAGTGTCCAGTACTCTTTAAATTCTTGTATACCTCCATCACCACCAAAGCTTACCATAATTTCTTCGGCTAGATGATTCACAATGAATGGGGTGTCTTCATTTTCTACTGCTTTGGAAAGATCCTTGAGAAATTTCGACAACGAATTATCAAAAATGGCTGTTTTTGGAGGAAGCAATTTTGCCTGTGCAAAGGACAGTGAAAAACCGAAAAGGAAGAGTAACAAAGTGAGATGCTTCATAAAAAATAGATAAGAGATGTATAAACTTACGAAATATGGAAGAATATAGAATCCTAAAAATTACGGCAAGTTAGCACAGTGGAGTGAATGTAGCTAGAAAATCAAGTAGCTACATTATTTTATCACTTTTACAATGTTTCACTACGCTTATGTATTCTCTATTGGTTGTTGATTTACTTTTTCGGAGTTTTAGTTTTATTAATTATAAATCATGTACTATGTTAGAAAAATTTGAAGAATTCAAAATCGAAAACCCTGTTTACATTAGCGGGGGGGAAAAAGTACTCGGAGCCAAAGACAATTCGGGTGTTGAGTAATCAATGTTAATGGCGGATTTATTTCCGCCTTTTTTCTTCTATTATAGTGATAAAAACGAGGTAGAAAGGATCTGTCTAGATATTCAATAGTAATTATTTGAACGCTGCTAGTTTTTCACGAATCCATTGCGAAACCCCAGAGTAGTAGCTATCACTCAGGTTTTCCTTTTGTTCTTCCAACAGGCGTTGGGTGATGGTAAAAGATTCTTTAGCCTTAGTGGTATTCCCCATTTTGTCATAGGTGTCTGATAAGTTAACGTATACTTTTACATCATTTGGCGTTTTTTCTAAGGCCATACTATAACATGTTAAAGCGGCTTTGTAGTCATCCATATCTCGAAAATCGTTTCCAACAAAGTTGAGATATGATGCCGTAGGTTTATGCACATAACCAAAGGCTTTCTCGGTTTTTTGGTAAAACTTCTCTATTTCGGTTTTTAGATTATCGGGCGCTTTTTTGTTGAGTTGCTCCATAATCATTTGATCTGCGAAATAGTTTCTACTCATACTAATGAGGCCATCGTTAAAGGAGGGAATTACAATTTGCCAATGATCTGTACTTTCTATGAGGCGTGGTTGCCATGCTAATGATTTGTTGGGGTGTTTTTTTAGAAGAGAATCTATTTGGGCGACAAAGCCTCCAAATTCCATTTCTCTTCGGCCCACATTTCCGTGTGAGAAATACAGATATTTCTTAAAATTAGTGTTGATTTTTAGCAGACTATCGGCCTTTTTAACCACATAACTATCGGTGTCTCCAAATGACGGACTTATACCAATGTAGGCATCAAATAGGTCTCTATCTTCACCAAATAGGGTCGAACCAATAAAGTTTCCACCCCAGGAGTGCCCCACAACAACATTGAAATCTTCGGTTCTATATTTTTCTTTTATAAGCGGAAAAACTTCATTTCTTAAATGATCGTTTAATGTAGTGGCTGGAGGCGAAAATTCTTCCCCGCGATTATCACTTACAATACCCACGGCAATCATTGGAATTGTGCTGTAGCCATTTACCAAATATCCAATGTTGCTTTTTGCCATGTTCCAGAATTCGTCAGACTGCGCATCTAGGACATAGGTGACAATGTATTTGGAGGTAGAATCTCTATGGTAGCGTTTGGGCAAGAAGACACGAACTTTTCGTTCCTTTCCGAATACTTTAGACTGAATGACATGTTCGAAATTAGAATTGTCTTGCGCCTGCATCGCGCAGAACACGAATAATAAAAGAAATGTAATTGGAAGTTTGATGGTTGTCATGATGGCGTTTTTAGAAAAACGCAGGCAGCAAGACTTTATTTTGTAACTGCTCTGTTTTCAGTGAGATATGTTTGTTTTGAAATGCTTTGTAGTTCCCTTTGTAGGGGCACTTATATACCTAATACCACAAACAAAAAATGAAGAATAAAAAAAGGTTATAATTATGCAGCCCAGAAGGGAACGTATTTAGAAAACTTTGTTGACGAGTTATTCGGGTCTTCTGGCTTAATTTTACCTAGGTCTAATGCTTGTTTAATCAACAATGATATTTGAGGACGTTGCCTTGTGTCCATTCTAAGTCTTTCCCTTAGGGATTTATTTGTTAAGGAACTATTAGACAAAAACTGGATAACACTATGTTGGTAGACCGCTTCAATTCGTTCGTCCTGACTCATTTCTGAAAATTTTCGAGGACTGTACATAATAACTTTAAAGGAATTTGCACCTTCAATGAATTTTAAAGGAGGTAGTCCAAAAAGCTCAATAGATTGAACTGCTTTAGCAAATCCAGACCCTCTTTCCTCACATATACCATATTTTCTGAAAGACTTTGCTAAAATTTCATTTCTAGACTCTGGAGTAGTACCTATTAATCGGTCAATCTGCTTTGTTGGTAATAATTTTCCTGGATTTGTAATTTCCAATCTATCATCAAAAATTTCAATCATAGGACTAGTTCCACGAATAGTAAAATCTTGATGAATCAAAGCATTCGCTACCAACTCCCGAATTGCTAAGTATGGATAAATTGAAGTAGTTTTTCGTAAGGCTTTCTCTATAATTTCACTGCTTGGGAGCTTGTCTAATATGTATTCTAATAATTTTTCAAAACGAATAGCGTAACCCCTTTTGCCCGGCCACTCTTTAGCTGCACCTGTCTTGTTTTTACCTTCATATTTTATTAACCTGATAGTTTTTCTTGAAAGTGTGTCAAACTTATTTAAATCCTTTGCTGCGGAAATAGCTCCAAAATTAGTTACGTAATACCCATCATTATCTACTGCTTCAATAAGTTTCTCATCGTGCATCCATTTAAGAACCTCTGACTTAGCCGTTGGAAGTCGTTTATCTAAAAGCTCGGCTATTTTTTTGTAGTCTAATAATTCAAGAATTTCATCACCGCCTAAAAGTTTAGAGCATCGTATTTCCTCAAATTGAGGGGTTTTGCTATGTAAAAGCAACGCTCCTATTTCTTGCCTTGAAGCCTTTCTCGTGGTGCCGCCTGACCTAATAAAGGTATTGTCAATTGACTTACCTCTTTCGTGAGTTGGTTTCACCATACTTTCTTTTATATAAACCATAAGGATTGGCATTCCTTGGTATTGAATCGAACGGTGTTCTATTATCAATGGGGGTTCAACTGTATCTCTTCCAAGGTTTGTCAGTCTATCTATGGCTAAAGAGGCTTCTTCAGAAGTTATTCCAACTACCTGAGCATCAGTATTTCTTATTCCAAAAGCCAAAAAACCCCCTCCAGATTGATTTGAGAAAGCTAATAGATGTTGTCGAAGTTTATCTTTATTGGCGGATATTTTCTCTTTCCAATCGATTTCATTTAGTTCATTTGCGATTGGATTTAGACTTTGATCCAGTAAAGCAATACCCCTATTTAACCATTCATTTGACATTGATAACGTTTCTAATTAAGTAAGAAATGCTTGATAATCAGGTGTTTGTATTAAAATGCACGTTTCTAGTTAAGTAAAATGTTAAAGAATTTTAACAATGTTAATAACCACTAAGTTCATTGTAAATATAAGAATGGCACAAAATGCCCTCATACACTATGAATCAATAGGTTCAAAGATATACAAATGACTAGTTGCATGAAAAACAACTTATTCACATTTGTTAATAGTGCTTAACCTTAAAGACCTTGTAATCTTTATAGCTTACGGGGTAGGACTTTTTACGTACTATGGTGTTATATGAGTAGAAATCTTTTCCGTCAAGGAAATCACAAACCTTTTTTAAATTTCCGAAAGTTCCCAATACATTTTCTCCCTCTAACAAAACGAAGTGTTCTAAGTTCTCTTTGCGCTCTTTGTATGTAGTCATGGATCAAAATTAATACAATTATATCAAATTAACCGGACATAATTGTATTTTTATTAGAATATGTCAATTTATTCGGTTATATTTGTATAGTAAAACCAAAGAACCATGAATTTCAAATCACTACCACAGCTTTTAGACTACTTCAAAGAAGAGAGTACTTGTATTGAATACTACGAGCAGATCCGTTGGGGTGGTGAACCTGCGTGTCCTCATTGTGGGAGTTTGAACCCGTATAAGACTAAGAGAGGTTTTAGATGTAGTGAGAAGGAGTGCAAGAAGGATTTTACTGTTAAGGTGGGTACTATTTTTGAAAACTCTAAAATTCCATTGCGTACGTGGTTTGCCGCTATCTTCTTAGCTACTAATCATAAGAAGGGAATTTCAAGTGTTCAGCTTGCAAGTGACTTAGGGATCACGCAAAAAAGTGCTTGGCATGTTCTTCACCGTATTAGAGAAATGCTAAAAGATAAGGCTCCTAAAATGCTAGGAGATGCCAATATGGTAGAGATTGATGAAGCCTATATAGGTGGTAAGGAGGCTAACAAGCATTACGGCAAGAAGCGTTCTATTAAAAACCCTAATTTAAGAAATGACGGTACACCTTACCAACCTAAGAAAATGGTAGTAGGCTTTGTTGAGCGAGGCGGGGACATTGTTGTTAGACACGTATCACGTGCTAAGAGTGAAGAAATTTTACCCCTCATAGATAAACACATTACAAAGGGTTCTGAAATACACACAGACGAGAGTAATATATACCATCGTGTAGGTAAAAGGTTCACCCATAAAACGGTAGTACATTCAGCTAGCCAATATGTTGTGGGCAATACCCATACTAACACGATAGAGAACTTTTGGAGTACATTAAAGCGAGGTATTAACGGAATATACCATCATGTAAGCGAAAAGCATTTAGAGCGTTATTTGGACGAGTATGCGAATCGTTATAATACCAGAAAGCTAACTAGTCAACAACGATTTGAATTGTTTTTACAGCAGAGTGAGAGTGTGTTGCCGTATAAAGTTTTGACGGAAAAATAATCAATTTAGCTTTTTTACTATATATAGTATTATGGATAGCAACATTTGTGGATTTCTTTCAGAAATTGAGTTGCTTTATCAGCTTCAGCTGCGGTAACTTTGTATGTGGTATATCGGGCATACCTTGACCTATCGTCTAGCCATTTATATTTTATAGCTATTTGGTTGTCAGTATTATCTTGAATAAGCCTTAATCGTGCAATATGTCTACCCTGTAGACTGTACGCTTTTTTTACTTGTCCAATATTCTTACAATCTTGATTATTGATTTTTTTAGGAAGTAAAAAATCTTCAAGAAAATGAATGGAGGAATAGAATGCAGTAGTAACTACCCAATCATAATACTTTTTCCCCTTTTTTAATTCATCGGATAAAGATCTATTTCTTTCTCCATGAACTTGTTTTCGGCTTTTTGCCATAAAATAAACTAATCAATATTTTCCGAATATTCGTAACCATCATCTGATAATAGCTCAAGATCGATATCCGAAGAACCCATTAAGCCCATATCTAAATCAACATGAAATAAATCATCAAATATTCGTTTGATTTCAAATATTTTAGAATATGAACTTTCAATAAAATCGTCATTCAATAATAAATCATTTTCAACCGCAACAATTACTTTTGGGTTCTCATGAAAAATATTTATATAAAAAGAATCAACTTTGTGTCCATCGCTCTTAATATGAGTTATTACCCTATTAGTTAAGATATAAACCTGTGTAGCTTTTTGGGTTAGCTCATCAACTCTATTCTTAATTAACTTAGTCACAAATTCTTTTTCGCCAGATTTTTCTCCAGCAGAAAATCCCTCACTAAAAGCCTCTGCCACAACATCAACGTGGTAATAGTTTTTTGCAGCAGTACTTCTTACATCATCTTTATGTTTAAATAAATAAGATTGGAATAGCTCTAAATTGGTTCTATCAATATCCTTAACTGACATGGGCGTTTTTTGAATTTACAGTATAGTAATTAGCCAAAAAAGTGAGCAAATATAGATAAAATACAATGTGTCTTATCTAAATTTGCGTTAATTGTTGGCATTTTTAAATATATAATAGGGGAATAATCCTCTAAAAATACACAATTTTGTCGATTATACAAATTTATTATGTATTAATTCACATTAGATAAGACGCAAAAATCATCGATAAATTACATTTTTTTCAAAATTTAACTTTTCATTTTGCAACATGAAAATGCTATCTTTACATCATGCAAGAGAACAACGAAAAGAAAGAAGAAAAACCAGAACAAGAGGACAATCTAAACATAGAAGGTTCTTTTGAAGATGTTTTAAAAATCTCCGTTCCCAAGCCAAAGAAAAAAGATAGTGGCGGTATGGGTAACGGTTAAGATATTACATACATTTTTGGATGTGTTGCAGGGTTCAACGTGACAGACATTGCAAAGTGTAAAATGTTCCTACAAATAGAAATATTGAATTTCGACTAAATGTCCTTATAAAGTATAGACGTGATACCGTCTATGAAATTCAAACTTTTCAGTTTCAAAAAAATCTTACCAAGGATTACTACAGAAGAATTATCTGCTCTTGTGGTAATATGTATATAAGTCCCTTTGTAGGGTTTTATTATTCATTTCCAAACGACTACAAACACTTGTAAGCAACTATAAACGAAAGTAAGTGCGTAGCTACCAACTACCGGTTTGGAGCGGTTGTATGTTTGTACCGTTGAATCGAAAATGGTTCTTCAGTAACAATACTAATCCGCTTGCTATCCGCCGGGCAGGCACAAAACTTAAAATGATGAATGCATTAAGAAACAGAGTTCAGTTGATTGGAAATTTAGGAAACGACCCGGAGATCATTACGATGGAATCGGGTAGAAAATTGGCAAAATTTACCATTGCTACCAACGAGACGTACAAGAATGCCGAGGGTGAAAAAATAACAGATACCCAATGGCACAACGTAGTGGCTTGGGGCAAGACTGCCGAAATTATAGAAACCTATGTTACCAAGGGAAAAGAGGTCGCTGTAGAGGGGAAACTTACCTATAGATCTTGGGAAGATACCGAGGGAAATAAGCGATACACCTCCGAAGTAGTATGTAATGAATTATTAATGTTGGGGAGATAAGGCTTTTCCAGAATATGATTCATTAAAAAACCCGGAGCGTTGGGGGACGCTTCGGGTTTTGATTTTTTATCCCATTACTTTTTGTAATTTCATGGGGGATTTATGCTCCATTCACTTTTGAAAAAATATAGTTATGGATTGGACCTGGATAAAGACATCGTATCCTTTTGAGCAAACAACTATTGAAAAGAGAAATACCATCATAATTATTTCGCTTTTTACGAGTTTGCTCATGTTTTTTCTACAACCCTTTGGCTTCACAGTGTATGATAATGTGACCTATTTTTTTTGGTTCTCCCTCATCGGATTATCGTCCATTAGCATAAATTATTTCGGGTTCCCGTATCTTTTTCCTGCCTTTTTTGAAGAAAAGAAATGGTCTATTCTGAAAGCATTTTTATTCCTCTCTTATAATTTTTTAATCTTAGGCCTTTGGCACCATATTTTTAGTGCCCTGTTTATTAAAGGGAGTACGTTCTATCTATCTTCAGGTGCAGAATTACTAACTATTTTGATTAAAGTCACGCTCATTGGCGGCATAACTTCGGGGTTTTTAATTCTTTTTAGATATCATTTTCTAGCAAGAAAACATTTACAAATCTCGCAAGAGATCAACTCCCATCTTCGGGCAGAGATTCAGTCTTTGAGCCCCAACAAAGTGAAAGACAAGATTGTACTGTCTATTGAAAATAAGCGTTTCGAATTTGCTTCCGAAGAGCTACACTACATTAGTGCCGAAGGAAATTACGTGGCATTTCATACTAAGAATAACGAAAATAGTACATCCAATTTGGTGCGAAGCACTATGGGCCAAGTGGAAATGTTGTTGCAGGATCGTTCGGAGTTTTTTAAATGCCACCGATCGTTTATGGTGAACCTAAATACGATTGAATCCACACATGGGAATTCGCAGGGTCTGTCTGTGAAAATCTATGGAGAAGCGGATAGAATTCCTGTGGCCCGTTCAAAAATCAAACATTTGAGGCATTATTTGGATGCCAAATGAATGCCATATATGCAATTCGGCACATAAAAATGCACTTCATAACAAAAGATATGAATTGACATTTTAAATCAATTACTTCGTATGGAAGTTACTAATAACACCTATGTGAAACGATTCCTTTTTGTAGGGCTTATAGCATTTCAAATTGTTCCTGTAGCCATCATTCTATATTATATAATTGGCGCTAGTGGACAAACCGAAAATGCAGGTTGGATTCAAAATGAGGTATCCAATTGCCGCTTATTTACTGAAAAGAACCACGAAAACCGAACCTTTGTTTGGAGTGGAGATTGTAAAGAGGGCTATGTCCATGGGGTTGGTGAACTCACTGTTTTTGAAAACACCTACAAGTACTATGCGTTTCAAGGAACATTAGAAAAGGGCAAATTAGAAGGCAAGGGAACGATGACTTTTGGTAAAGATGGCGATAGGTATGAAGGTGATTTTAGTAATAATTTACCCGAGGGCGAAGGCCATTTTTTTAATGATGACGGCGATCATTATCAAGGGCAGTTTAAGGAGGGTTTGTGGCATGGAAAAGGAACTTATTGGTACGCTCCAGAAAGCCCATTTTTTAAATATGTGGGTCAATGGAAGGAAGGTAAGAAAAACGGTAGAGGAATATTGTACTATCGCAACGGGAAAGCGGTGTCTGGGAACTTCAAAAATGATGTGTTCATCAAAAATTAAGAACAGATTAATACTCAGTTTCAATCAAAAAACAACATATGTTTCAAGTAGATCCTATCCTATGGTTGCAGTCCTTTGAGTCCCCTTGGTTAACTTGGTTGATGTCCACGCTTTCTTTACTTGGACATACTCCCTTTTATGGAACGCTCATATTTATTATAATGTATGGTTTTAATCTTCGGAAAGGCCTCTTATTATTTCTAGCACTTGTTATTGCCGGCTTGTTTACCGATAGTTTAAAAACGGGTTTAAAATTTCCCCGACCTAGTGATATAGATGTTCGTGTTGTGGAACCAGGTAGTCAAACCCCTCTTAAGTTGGTAGATGCAGGGGGAGGGCAAAGTTTTTGGGATTTACCTTCTTCCGAAGCCATGGCAGCTGTAAAAAGGCAACCAGACTGGAGTTATGGATTTCCATCAGGACATGCGAGCGCAGCTGCTGCATTCTTTCTGGGACTGGCTTTTTTCTTCCGCACTAGAAAAGTACTTGCTATCTCTGTAACTTGGGTGGTTCTAATGGCGTTTTCTCGAATGTATTTAGGGAGGCATTTTATTGCTGATGTGATTGCTGGAATCCTTCTCGGTGCTTTGGCTGTTGGAATTGCACTGTACCTAGTTCGAGGAATAGACAGTGATAACTTCCTCCAGCGAAAAGCAAAAATCTTTTTAGTTCCTTTTGGCGTTGTTACTGCGCTCATTTGTTTACTGCCTTTTGTGAGATTTCTTGATAGCGCCATTATAGGAAGGCTTTTTGGTTTGCTAGTGACGTATGTAGTTGCCTCTAAAATGGGACTTCTTTCATCAGGAGATGGAAAGGTTTGGACTCGAATTATGCGAATTCTTATAGCAATGGTTTTATATACAATCTTCGATCAACTTATTGGGTATTTGATGGAGTCCACGGGTTGGGAAGATTTAGCTTTTCTAGATCTTGTGGCAACATGTTTAGTGTCCTCGGTTCCATTTATCCTGATATTCTTGGTATTAAGACGTTTTAGTCTCTATAAAGATGTCAAATCACACTATTAAAGAACAATACCCGATACGTTTATATCGGGTATTGATTTTTAATCTAGTAACAACTGCGTTACTCCAGCCGTATTCATGGCCCAGGTGATATCATATGCCTCATCTGCGTTCTCCGCTTCAGAGACGAGTTCTAAGCCCTGTGCTTCGGCTTTGAGTTTTAGCAAATGACCAATGTTTAACTTGCTGTTAAGTTTAGCCAATAAACTCTCTACGCCACTAACATCTAAGTTCTGCACAATCTGACCTCCAAAACTCATTTCGAGCCAAATGACCTCTCTTTTTTTGACATCTAAGACCCCAAAAACGAGACCTTTTGCCATTTGTTTTGTGATTCTAACCTGATGTTGCACACAAGAAGGATCATAAGCAACTCCAGACTTTGCCGAGACCTTCATAGGGTGTTTACTATCCATCCAACCTACGACCATGTTAGGCGCAAGACTACCGTGGGTATAGGCATTACAGGTAAAACTTACATAGTTAGCACCTTGATCATTGAGCTCGTCAATATTGAGATCAATATACTCTGCGGTACCAATCTGATCAGGTATTTGCTGAATATCTCCACTGTGCTTACAACCAGGAATGACCAATTGCGAATAAGAGCAGTGCGCCGTATGACTGTCATAAGCCACGCGACAACTTAGATCCATGTCCAAATGCTGTGCAGGAAGCCCTTGCCCCCATTGTAAAAACAAGCGTATGGTATTCCCTTCCACCGGAAACTTAGCACCCATTAAAGCAGCGGGAAGATCCTGAATAGTGTCACTTCTATCGCCAATAGACACGGGAATGTTGTACAATCCCTCGTTAATATAAATGGTCTTGTTTTCATTTTTCATTCCGGCGAAACGCTTCTTCATAACATCAAGGCATAACGCTTCAATTTTTGCTTGCATTTCGGTAAGATGATCATCATCATACAGTTTTAAAAACTGATTCACGGGTATCTTTTTCTGAGTTCCTCCTAAAGGTTTTACGCTTCGGGAGGCGTTTTTGTCAAAGTACGTCTGTGCGTAAGAGTTCAGCGTGAAAATTAACCTCGCGGGGATGGCATCTGCTACCTCCGAAAAATGCTTCAGCGTAATATCTTCACCAAACCATAACATATTTGAGAACAAGGAACGCGCAAACAAGCCCGGTCGTTGCTTTAACAATTTGAAGGTGCTTTCCGCATCACTTTTCAGTCTAAAGTGATTGAGTTTCCCCTGCCAAACTTCATAGGTTTCGTTATAAAATACATCCAACAGCTTGGCCAAATTTTCGAAGCCGTTTTTCTTGCTGTATTCGGCTAGACGCAAAGCCCTAATAAAACGAACCCACATCCCTCGCTTTGGGTGCATGATCTCACATGCTTTTTCTGCAGGCAGTTCTAGCGCATTCAACCAGCTAGCTACTCTTTTGCAATCTCTACGAGCGTATTTCAGCTTTAAATCGGCTTTAGCTTGCAGTTGCGTTGGGACACTTTTATCTGCGGGAGAAAAAATATGTGCCGCGTTTTTCGCTTGTCTATTGATAATGGTTTTTGGTTCTATAATCTGAAGAAACCCCGTGTGGGAATACCACAGATATCGTAAAATATCGTTGGGCGTTTCAAAGAATACCTGTGCTTCTTCACTGCGATTAGCATGCACCAAAGCATCAATCACTAACATGCGAGTCTCTTTCATTCCAATGTCAATGTCTTCAGGCAACGGATAGTGGTGTAACAGTGTTTTAAGACTGTCGGCCTGCGTGGCGTCTAACGCAGTTTTTGAACCCAATAAATCTATATAAAATTGGGCAATGTCATCCTCTTTCCATAATTCTAAGACTTTCAGTTTACTACCCTGACTATGATATTCGATCTCACCAAATTCAAAAGGAGTACCACAAAACGGACATCCATTATAACGCTCTAATGGAAATGTTCCCTGCGGAATAATATGTCCACAGGCTAACTTTGTTCCTTTTTTCGTCTGAAAAATATTGGCGAATAGTGTGATGAGATGATCAACAAGCCCTTCTCCAGTAGGAATGTTCCATTCCTTGACCAGCGGCGTCCAGTTTTTTTCAACCCCAGTGATTTCCTTCAAAGTTTGAAGCAATTCTAACTTCGATGATGGGTTGGTATGATTAAGCGCATGCAGCAACTCTTCGGAAAAGGCGAATCCCAATTTGGATGCATTGGCTACTAGAGTCAATGTGGTTTCATTGAGTGTTGTTTGATCTCCAACAATGCTTTCCGAAGGAACATACACTGCATTTTGTCGTACACTTACTTTGAGTAATTTTTGTTTCATTGTATTCATTTTTTAAAGGTAAACAAATCAGGTAATCTTGCTTCTGATTTCAATTCGTATTTGACCGGGCGATGCCCGAGAAGTAAGAAACAATTGACCTAAATTTTAAATTGGTAATCAGCAAGCTTCTCTGTGGCGGATTCGAACCGCAATATCCAATTTGCAGTAAGCTTGCTTTGACCATTTTGTACCCCCTACCAGATTCGAACTGGCACTTTCGCTATGCGAACAGATTGGCTCCAAATGCGCTTCCCTACTTTGAATCTTGTTCATTTCGGTGCTTCTGCAAAACCTATTCGTTAGCGAGCGCGTCACTAACAACATCTTCCAATCACTCCGTGGCTACGATCAAGGTCTTTTGCCACAGCACTTCCTTTTATGCTAAAGGGGTAGTTGTGGAGCAGGTGGGATTCGAACCCACGACAAGGGCGTTATGAGCGCTGAAGTAAGTTCATATTGACCTAACTGATAATTTGCAGGCAACTTGGACTTGAACCAAAAACCCCGAAGGGCTTTACCGATTGAAGTATGCGTGCATTGACCAGAGACAGAATATCTTCACCTATATTTGATTGTTAAAAGGTAATTTATAAACTAACCTGCTCTACCATCTGAGCTACTGCTCCATTAATTAAACAATCAGGTAATTACAAAAGTTCGTTTCGTAAAGGGTCGTTGAAGTAACTTCTGTTTGACCTGATCTATGTTAAAGAACGTTTTTATCTATTGACATGTCAAAGATGTAATCACACTGCGCAGTGATCTTGCGCAGATAAAATATTGCAGGAATAGCAAGACTCGAACTCGCATTTTTCGGATCGTACCCGAATGTTTTATCCATTAAACTATATTCCTTTTGGGTGACTTCGGGATTCGAACCCTGTTCTCCTCATTCACAGCGAGGCGTTTTACCACATAAACTAAAGACACCATCTTCTAGAAAACCCGATAGGACTTGAACCTATACCTCAGGAGTCAAATTCCTGTATGCTAGCCTTTACATCACGGGTCTATCTTGCACTCCACCTTGGATTATTCATACGTTCACATCTTTTTAGAGGAATTCATGAATACTCACGTATTTTGAACCAAGACTACACGGGGCTTAAACCCTCAAACTTCGTTTGCTACCTTCGTAAAAACGATGTTGTTGCTCGCCAATCTTCCAATTGGGCTAGTGGAGCGTTGTACGGGAAGGGAGACTCGAACTCCCAGGGATCCTGATTCTAAATCAGGCGCGTTTACCTATTTCGCCATTCCCGCAGTATATATTTTGTACTCCGTAAAGGAATCGAACCTTTAATTCTACATAGAAAGTGTAGCGTCTTAGCCGTTTGACCAACGGAGCATTTCGTCTGAGAAGCAGGACTAACTTCGTTTTTCCTGCTATCGCTCAGTGCAGATTAAATACAAGCAAACTTGCTTTAATCGTTTCGTCTGGGAAGCAGGACTCGAACCTACAACCTCCTGCTTCCAAAGCAGGTAAACAACCCATCGTTATCTTCCCAGTTATTGCAGTACTGACGAGATTCGAACTCGCAACCTTCCGAGAGACAGTCGGACGCACTCCCCATTGTGCTACAGTACTAGAGTGGAAGTGGTAGGACTCGAACCTACACGCTCATACGAGACCAGAGCTACAATCTGACGAGCCAGCCAATTGCTCAACACTTCCAGTTTGAGACAAGGATGAGATTCGAACTCATAAAAAACGGTTTTGCGCGCCGCTGCCTTCACCATTCGGCCACCTTGTCTTTTTGCGGAGAGCAAAGGAATTGAACCTTCACCACGGTTACATGGACTCGCTTAGCACGCGAGTGTAACAAACCAATATTTACCTACTCTCCATGGCGGAAGGAGTGGGAGTCGAACCCACAAGGCCTATGAGGCTCGGCAGTTTTCAAGACTGCGGCAGTCACCAATCTGCTTGCCCTTCCAAAATATGGCGCATAAAAAAAGCATCTCTTTTGGGAGATGCTTCATATTATGTGATGCTTATATGGCGTCAACTCATAACATGTCTATACTCCCTGTTGTTAAAAATGGATTCTTCATAACTATGACACAGATCTAACCCCTTCGGCGACCGGAGGCAATCTTGTAATCGTTTTTGATATTGTGTTTGAAGTTTCATTTTATATTGTTTTTACCTGTTGTATTTGATGTGGCAAATATGAAATCTATTTTTGAATTGTGCAAATAAAATTTCAATTTATTTATCTGAAAATCAAATAGTTAAGTTAATATTAAGACATAGAATTCCTGTTCGTTTTTCAACGAAAAAATTGATATGTTGCAATCGACTGTCTCCCAATTGTTTTCTCTTCAATTATGCTATTTTAGGTCTATTAACTTTTCATGGTGTTTGTAAAAATTAATTCAAAAAAAAGGCGCCCAATTTCTTGGACGCCTATTATGTTATGGTAATTTCTAGTTTATCTCATTGTTTAAAATGATCTAAATAGCCATAAGGCATCCTGTTTCGTCCCGATGGTTCGAGCATCGACCGATCACTATACTGACAGCGCAGTACAGATAAAGCGATATGATTTGTTTTTCGTATCATTTGTGGTGCAAATATGAGAATATTTTTTAATACTTAATTTTCAATAATCCAATCCCGTTCTAAATTATGAATGGATTTTTCAACTAAGGATAGAAAAGCTTCAATATTATTGTTCTTTTTATAATAATATTTAAACGAATTATAGTGTTCTTTTTCTATCAAATGACCTTGGTCTAATTTTACCAATCTGGGATAACTCTTGCTGAAACAGTCTTTGATTAGATGCTTTACCAAAGGATTTCGTTCCCATCTTCGTTCTGTTTTTACGCAAATAATATGACCATACCTTTTCTGAAAAATCTCTGAAAAATCGAAATTGTTATAATCTGCATAAATGAAATAAATCTTTCCATTGTTCAGCTTAACTGCTTTTTTGAGATTTCCTCTACGAATGAACCTATTTATCAATGTATTTAATAAAATTAATGGTAGGAGTATTGGGATGAGAAGTATAATCAAAACTACTAAACATACAAATACACAAAACACTACTACCTTTTCTAAAGATTTCATTTTCTAATTACTTTTCTGTCTTTTCTGTCTTTTCTGTTTTTTCAAACTTCTATATCTCCACTTATTAGAATATTTTTTCTTCCAAAAAGTGAAAGACCTTCTAGTGCAGAAAGGATGTCTCTTGCCAATTTTTGAAAACCAGCGATAACAACACTTTCTTTTATAAGTCCTCCTTGCGCTAAACTAATTTCATCCTCCAAATAATAGAATTTGTTAATAAGCCGATAATTTGATTCTAGGTTATTATACCGACATATTGTATTAACGATCTTCCACATTTCTTGTGAACCCGTTACTTGAGCGAGATGTAAACAATTCAGTTCAATCATCTTGATTAAAAACTCTTCTTGGTCATATTCTTCGAAACAGATCTTTTCAAGTATGTTATGAATATTCTTGTCTTTATAGTTCAAACTCACCATTTTCATGATGAAATCGTTTGTTTCAATATTTTCAGCTATTCCTTGAGTAGTATATAACCATTGCTCAAATTGGGCAATGGTTATAATTCTAGCATTAACTTCAAATATTTTATTTTTCAGTAGTTCCATTACTTTTCTGTCTTTTCCTTTTTTTCCAAGGCGCATTTTTTAACCAGTCACCGGCCATGATGCATCCATATGGAAGCACCTCATCAATCACAGTTCCCAAACCAAATTCATCCATTTGATCTCTCACCGTGGCTGCGTTCTTGTATGCACTTGGCAATTCGGTAATATCAATCTCATTAGAGAAGAAACGAACGTCCAATCCCTTGGTTTCTTCATCAAAGATCTCCTGAAATGTACCCGTCTTGCTCTTTCTATGTTGCGTTCTACTCACATTTCTTCCGGCACCGTGAGGTGCAAATCCTAAGTTGTTTGTAGTAGTCGGACCCTCAACGATCAATACAGGTTCTGCCATGTTTAATGGAATCAACCTAGGCCCTGTAATATCTGGCATAAACTTTTCATCCAAAGGCGTTGCCCCTTTTGCGTGGTAGAACAAATCTCCATCTTTAAAGACAAAGTTGTGTTCATTCCAGTATCTGTCTTCAATGTCAATCTCCAATTTTTGCGCCACAGCTTCGTGCAACACTTCATGATTCACCTTGGTCCAAGCTCTTATGGTTTGCAAGGCTTCCCAATACTGGTGTCCTTCTTCAGTATCAAAAGGAATCCAAGCATTTTGCTTTAGTGTATCGGGAGACAATTCTTTTCTGAAACGCTCCGCAATTTTCATCCCTTTTGTATATAATCGTGCACCAGGACCTCTAGATCCGTGATGTGTGATCATCATAGTATTTCCTGTTTTTTTGGAAGTTCCCACAAACAAGAAGTGATTTCCATCCCCTTGCGTTCCCAAATGTGATCTCGCTGCCTGAATCATTTTCTGTTCGTTCAACAAAAAGTTGGCTTCAAAAGCTTCTAAAAGTTCCGAAGGAAATCTAAACTGGGTGTTTCTATCTCTTCCACCCGGTCCAAAATGGGTGCTCGCATGTGCGGCATCCAAGATCAATGTTGGATCCGTTTTTCCGAAGTCCGTTAACATCACCGAACAGCAAATATCCGCACTATGCATTCCAGGGTGAATGGCATTTTTTGCCACCACAACACCACCTACCGGAATGGTTCCGTTGGGCCCTGTTGGGCAGGCATCTGGCATCACCGCACCGTTCACAATAGTAGGTGTACGCATTAGCGTTTTCATAGAACCTACCACCGAGTTTACATTGGTTTCTTCCAACTCGTTTTCTGCTTTTATATTGATAGCAAAAGACGCTGCCTCTTCCAATAAGTCAATGGTTGGAGGTGTTTTATATTGCTCTAAATAGGCAAGTATAGCGTCACCTTCTAATCCATTTGTATTGATATGATCAATAGCTTCGGGAAACCACTTTCCGGGTTTCAATCCTAAATCTATCAATGTTTTTCCTGTAATGTTTGTTGTCTTTTCCATATTGTTATTTTATTTGCTCCGCCGACTTCCAACGTTCGGCGGAGCGCTACTCGAAATCAGTTTAAATGATTTCTTTATGATACCTAGGCAAATATTTTATCTAACTACGCATTGTTTTTGCGCAGTAAAAATTAATTGTTTTTTATGTATAAAATTGATCTCTTAAGCGCACCAGGAGATTGTTTAATTCGCTTTTGTTTGGCGCTTCTTGAAGGTCAGAATGTTCATAGATCTCATTGAGCTCCACACGAAGTGCTTCGGCTTTAGACACCAATTTGTCATAGTCAAATTCAGCATTCTTAACACCTAGTAAGAACGCTCTGTCTGAGCGCCTCACATGTATCTTTCCCTCAACGCCTATTTCCTTCGCCATATGAAGCAAACGAAAGGTGTGCATCATGTTTTTAGCGTCGTAGTTCTTATCGTGTGAGATATTACTCTTATAGCGTTCGTCATTCCTGTTTTCCACCCAAGACCAGTATTCTTTGTATTTTTTACAATAGGACGAATACCCATCGACATTGAAGTATAACAAGGCCACAGGGACTTCTCCTTTGGGAATAGAACTCAAACAAACGTCGTTAGCGTCTTCTCTGGCCACCCCGCGGTAACCAAAACCTTCTCCATAAAATAGATTGTAGCAATCCTTCATGTGGTTGATCTTAGTAACCCCAAAGTGGGTAGCATTCAACCGCCTCTCCTTTATATAAGTAGTAAGCGGAAACGAATCTTTCTCAACCCGAACAAAGCAAAAATCTAACACCGATTTGCGCTCTTTTGCCATCGGATTGACAATTTTCTTATTGAGTCCGCGCGCCTTTTTTATTTGTGTAAATGCATAATTAGCAAAGGTGTCTTTACAACGTTTCGATATAAAATAATCACCTCGTATGGCATCAAATATTGGATCTTTATACAGCACACAATCATCAGGAACGTTGAGTAACTCCATGATGTTTGGATTGTTTTTGCCCAAGAGTTCCATGAATTTTTTGAGCTCGTAATAGACCACATCATTGGTTTCATTATTTATTTGCCCCACATAGTCCAACGAATAATATTGCTCTTTGGGAAGTATAAAAACCCCACGTATATCTGTATCGCTTGTAGCGGTAGCGAGTCCGTATGCCCGGCTACCGCTTATACATTCAAAGATGATACTTCGCGACGCTTTTAGTTCTTCTATCGTTTTCATTTTATAAGTTCTTGGTGTAAAAAATGATCGATTCTTTCGCTATCCGGTTTTCCAGAAGGCAATGAATTTGCATACTTTTTGTTGTTTTTTATAGTCTTTGAAAGGAAGGTTAATACAGCTTCGTTTCGAGGATGTACATAACTTTCTTTTTCACGTGACTTGATCTCCATAAGTTCTTTTATTTCTTCGGAAACATCTGCTGGAGGTAATAGCAGCATTTCGCTAAATCTCACAGGCGGCATGCTTTTGCTTTCCAATATCCAAGCCCCGGCCAATGCCGTACGCAATGCATAGAAAAGGTCCTTTAATCGAAAGGCTTCTCCTTGTAATTTTTCTTCGTATTTATAGCTCATGCTCAAATAATGAAACATACACGTAACAGGCGAAAAACATTCTGAAGCGATGGCTTTTAATTCCGAAAGGGAATCGTTTTCCACATATAGTATGGGAGAAAATAAATGTTCTAAGGCGGCTACGTTCGACTTTTTGAGGAGTCGTAGTTTTTTCCGAAGCTCCCATCCTACACCGTCAAAATCTCCATCCATGAGATTTATGGTGTCTCTTTTTTCTGAAACACCCAAATACCATTCTATGGGGTGGGTGTAGACAAACCGCACGTCGTAGTCACTGTCTGGAGAGGCGAATCCCCAAGCCCGACTACCCGACTCGCAGGCAAAAAGTATATTGACTTTTTTGTCTTTTTCGATAAGATGTAGTTTTTCTAGCATTTTGTTTGATTTAATAATTCAAAGGTGCGACCTTAGTGCGCAGTTATTTTGCGTAGTAGTATATATTGCATTATGTGTTAAAAAGACCAGCTATGGAATTACGTTCGAGATTTGACAATACACTAAGGCATTGGACTAGTGATTCCGAAGAAATTAATCGCAGATGGGATGAGCTATTTAAAAACTATACACAAAAGTTTCGGGCCTACCACAACCTTACGCATCTGGATGAGATTTTTCATTATTTTGATTCATACTGTATGGAAATGGATGAACCTAACGAAGTTGCCTATGCTATTTTTTATCATGATATCATCTACAGTATTTGGAAAAAGGACAACGAAGAAAAAAGTGCTGATATGGCCATAGCACATTTAGAGAGTTATAATGCTCCAAAAAAGAATATCCAGAATATTCAAACGCATATTCTAGCCACCAAGTCACATAATGCTACCCGTAAAGACACCCAATGGATGGTGGATTTTGATCTGGCCATTTTAGGGCAGTCATGGGATATATATGCAGCCTATTCCAAACACATTAGGAAAGAATATCAAAAGGTTCCATCCATGCTTTATTACCCAGGACGCAAGAAAGTACTAGCACATTTTTTGGCTAAGAACAAGATATATACTACGCAAACATTTCAAGATATGTATGAGTCTCAAGCCCGAAAAAATCTGGCTACTGAACTCGAATCAATTTCAAAAAGATAGTCATGGCACTTAATAAAAATGCACTTATTCGCTATAAAACCATAGATAAATGTCTTCAAAATCACTACAAGTCTTGGAGCCTAAATGACCTTATTGAAGCCTGTTCTGATGCGCTCTATGAATATGAAGCACGGGAGGTAAACGTGAGTAAACGAACCGTACAATTGGACATTCAGATGATGCGTAGTGATAAGTTGGGATACAATGCACCTATCGTAGTATATGATAAAAAGTTCTATCGCTACGAAGACCCAGATTACTCCATCACAGATATTCCTATCACTGAAAATGATATGAATGTGTTGTCTGAAACCGTGGCCATGCTTAAACAGTTCAAGGATTTTTCGTTGTTTTCAGAATTAGGAGGGATCATTCAGCGGTTGGAAGACAAAGTATATATGGAGAAAAACCATCAGACCGCCATTATTCATTTGGATAAAAATGAAAAACTGAAAGGGTTAGAACATTTAGACACCTTGTATCAAGCCATTTTAAAAAAATTAGTGCTTAAAGTGAGCTATCAATCCTTTAAAGCGCGGCGCGCTTCCATCATCACTTTTCATCCTTTCATTTTAAAAGAGTTCAACAACCGATGGTTTTTAGTAGGAAGGTCATCGCCTACGAAGAACATTCAAACTCTGGCACTGGATCGTATTGTGTCTATTGACTATGATCTTAATATACCCTATAACAATGAAGATTTTAATGGAGATGAATATTATAAGAACACGGTAGGGGTCACGGTTTTGAACGAAGAACAATTGCAAGAGGTCGTGTTGAGGGTTGCCCGAAGCAACGCGCCTTACGTACTTACCAAACCTTTTCATCATTCACAGGAATCTTTAGGACGCTTGGAAGATGGTAGTGTAGTGATCAAACTTTTTGTGCATTTGAATTTAGAATTGGAACGATTGATCTTGGGCTTTGGCGAAACCATAGAGGTCCAAGCCCCAAAGGCATTGCGCAAAAGAATCCACAAAAAACTAGAAAAAGCTGCGGGGCTATATCAAAATAGTTAAAGGACGTGTTTCTTTTCAAATAAACTAAAAACGCCCCTTTTTAAAGAGACGCTTTTGATTAGTGCAATATAATGTATTGAATTAACTGTCATACACATTAACTTCGAACTGGTCCTGTCCAGTATGGTTACCAACAACTTCAACGTTACAAATTTTGTATTTTACATGTATTGTATAGTTTTTTGGCATTGCATTTCTTAGATGGATTGCAAATTGTCTTACGGATTCTGAACAAGGCTTTAAACTTTCAAAGCAAATTAATTTATCAGGAACAATGGTAAAACTTTTGTCACCATTAGGTAAGACTTGATTTGGAACAACAGCTATTTCTTCTATTACCAAGTTGTTAAACCGTAAATTTCCATAAGGATTTTTAACAGTAATGTAGACGACTTCAGTATCGTGTGATTCTAAAATATCTCTACTGCTATCTCCCCAATGTAAACTAAAGCATGGTTTAAATTCGGGAAAATCTAAAATTTGACAACATTTACTCTTTTGACATACATCAGATTGTTTGCCCAATACAGTGAAGTGCTTATTTTTTCGTTCCTCTAAAAGTAATTTTTCGAGTTTATGTGATTTGCAACCACATCCTTTTTCACAAGGTAATACCGATATCTCGACAGGTTTATAGGTCAATATTTCTCCATCTGCAACTAAATCAAACGACCCATTAAATACTTTTACATTGTCAGAACATTTTTCTATGCCAACAAATTCAATATCAAAAGTGTATTTCTGGTCAGTTCCTAAGCTGATTGGTCCATAAGAAGATGGAGAAATGGAATTAACAAATGGCACAATAGCTCCTTTGGGCACTAATTCTAAAGACGTAATTGAACTTAAAGAGGCTGTCACTGCATTTATTATACTCGTTACGAGGGAAGAGGCGATAATGTTCGAGAAAAACTGCCCTCCTGTTTGATTGGCAATTCTTGTTCCTTGACCACTTGAACCTGCGGGAGTACAACTTCCATAATCGCTCGCACCTACATTAGGATCAAAATCTAACCCATAAGAGGTTTTTGTGCTAATGGCTAAGACTTCAATATTTTTCGCGTTTAAATCTGATATTACTGAATTCTCTGTTATGGTATATGTTTTTCCCGAAATAGCAGGGCATATAGGATCATGACCTGGTGCATCACCAAACCATACTATGATTTTTTTGGCTCCCGGTCTCCATCCAACAGAGGTTTTAGCAATTTGATCCAAAGCAAATAATTGTCCTTCAGGACCATCCCAACCACCCGCGGCACTCCATGTATTTACTACAGTTGTCACTTGACTAAAATTGGAGGTAATATTTTGTTGGTGTTGAAAGGCATAGCTGTCATTTGGAAAATCTTTATAATTCCCTAGTCCATAATTTATGTCATGCCCAGTTGCATTTAAAGAGGATATTATGGTGCTAATTCCTGACTTTATTGCGTTTAACTCACTGGACATTGAGCCCGTAGTATCTGCAAGAAAATAAACATCGGCCTTTCTTTTAATTTCTGAACTTAAGCAAACTGTAATGGTTTCGCAAAGTTTCATTTTTTCAGAAATTGAAAATTTATTAGTCTTTGGGGAAATGGTAACTTCAGAACTCAGGAATTCCCTTTCTCTAGCATCTTCTATTAGTTTTGTATGAACTATTAAATCGGCAAAAAGATCTTTACCAGAAACTTTTTTAACCTCTTCTCCTTCCTCTAAAAGGAAAATGGAGCTTAAATGTTTTTGGTCTGATGACAATTCTATTGCCGAATATTCGTATAAAAATCCTTTTTCTAAATAGGGCTTTATTGATTTTCTTTCACTAATCATAAAGTTACTATTCTTCTCTAATCTCTTTTTAAAAAGAACTGTTGCTTTTTTAGCTAGCATCTTGTTTTCATAATTTTTCATAATTTCTAATATTTGAATCTTACCTACTCTGTTTTACAGTTTTCGGCTTCCCTGTTTGGATAAATCAAATAATTGTATGCGAGTTCCTTAGGCATTTAGCATCAATTTGGCCAAAAGGGTCAGGTCAGCTTTAATTTAGCAGCGCCTTTTGTACTATCAATTTTAATAGAAACTAGAAGGGGAGAATATTTTAGAGTTTCAAAATCTAAAAAATTGGGATCCAGTTATACAATGATTTGTGAATCAAACAAATATAGCTGGCTGGTGGTTGGTGTAAAAGAGGGGTTCACCCTATTTTTAATCGAGGTTTACCTATGGACGAACTTTTTCAGAAATTCAAAACCGAATCACATTCGATATAGAGTTGTGCAAAAGTGATCGAGTTTTAAAACCTGCTTGACACTAACAGATCAGGGTGTAGCGTCAATGAGGGGGCTTTGATTTTTTTGAATTAATAGATTGAATTTCTTTGGGTATTCACCGATGCCACCCTTCATTTTCTAATCACATCCTGTATACGGCTGTAAATAAGTGTTGGAGTTTTGAGACCAAGTTAGCTCCACATTATCACGTACCAAGGTCGGGTTTTCTGGAACCGGTGTGGTGTAAGGATCTCCTATGCAAAAGCCAACCGAATTTAGCTGAACCTTACCACTGCTCATTATGGAAATAGTACTATACCCAAAAAATGGTGCTGTACCTTCACTTCCAGCATTTCCTGCAATAATCTGGTAGGTGCCCCCCCCAAGTGTGTTGTTAATAGGTTGCACCCGTTGATAATCATGTAAGTGGGCAGAGAGCATCGCTACCACACCCGCTTCTTCCAAAGCAGGCCAAAGTGTAGGCCCTTCGGGCAATCCATGATGTCCCGTATTAGGGGTGCCATCTACATAATAGGGCTTGTGTCCTAATACAAAAATGTGTTCAATAGTACTGTCTGCTTTATAGGTGTTCACCTTGTCAATAATCCATTGGGTCGGGATCATTCCTTCCAATCCATAAGGGTTTTCGGTGGTTGGGGGATTGTAACTATCGGTGTTCATTACAACAAAGCCTACATTATTTCGCACAAAAGAGAAGGTCATGCGGTTGTCTAAGGTGTCAGAACTCGGCGCCGTATCCCTATCAGAAGGCATATGATTTTTCATATAGTTTAGCCAAATATCTGTACTCCCTTGTAAGGGAAATTCCTTCCAATCCTTTTTCTGTTTTTTAGGATCATAGACCTCTCTTGCATAGAGCATTTCATGATTTCCGGGCACCGAAACAAATTCCATTCCTGAACTGCTAATGGGATCGCTTTCATATAAGGATATCCAGGCTTTGAGTTGATCGTCTAGATTGGTGATTGTAGATTCTGCCAAGACCAGGTCTCCCAGAAAGAAGAAAAGATCGGGTTTCTGTTCTAACCCGTTCATTTCTGTAAAAATGCGTTGCAATGCATATTTGTTTGCCGTAGAGGGCACCGAATCCACAACGTCGCCTCGGTTAACCCGATTGCATCCAAAAAATGAAAAACTGAACACGACCGAGTCGGATACGGTAGCTACCTCAATTTCTTTCTTGTCGTCTATTTTTTCATTCTTTTTATTTGAATTACAACTACTTATAGAAATAATAAAGAGTAGTGTTATGAGTGTTTGAATTGTTTTCATAAGAATGGTTGCTTGGTTTCCTTATAAAGATAGAGCCTCTCTTCGGAAAGGATTATAGGTAAAAATACGTATTTCTTTTCATCATTAAAAGAACCAAAGAACCAGAGGGGTTGTGACCAAAATGCTGACAAAATTCATCGCCAATCGCTACATTTTATGTTTATTTAATGCAGTTTACACAGATTCCATGGACGCCAACCCAAATAATTTTGCTAATATTATGTTCGAAAAATTAAAGATGATCCAAAGACATGCTTTGAAATGTCCTGCGTTTTGAGCATATCTCTTAAAAAAATAACCAATGAGTGATTTAGAAATTGCAAAACAAGTAACACTGAAACACATAAGTACTATCGCTGAAAAATTAGGACTAGATCCCGATGATATTGAGATGTACGGAAAGCATAAAGCAAAACTACCCCATTCAATTATTGATCATGACAAGGTAAAACAAAGCAACCTGATTCTGGTCACGGCTATTTCGCCGACACCGGCGGGAGAGGGCAAAACAACGATGTCCATTGGTCTTTCCGAAGGGCTCAACCAATTAGGGAAGCAAACTACCGTGGTGCTTAGAGAGCCATCGCTAGGCCCTGTTTTTGGAATCAAGGGTGGTGCCACAGGAGGAGGGCATTCACAAGTACTTCCTATGGAAGATATCAACCTTCATTTTACGGGAGATTTTTCGGCCATTGAAAAAGCACACAACCTATTGGCTGCGGTCATTGATAATAATATTCAGAGTAGAACAAATTCGTTAGGACTAGATGCGAGAACGATTTCGTGGAAACGGGTTATGGATATGAATGATAGATCCCTTAGAAATATTGTGATTGGCCTAGGAGGAACCACCTCTGGAGTGCCAAGACAGTCGGGATTTGATATTACTGCAGCTTCAGAGATCATGGCGATACTTTGCCTTGCTGATGATATGGAAGATCTAAAGAGACGCCTTGCGAATATCTTTGTTGGGTATACATGGACAAGAGAGCCCGTATTTGTTCGTGATTTAAAAGTAGCTGGAGCCATGGCAGCCTTGCTTAAGGATGCTATAAAACCAAACTTGGTGCAAACCATGGAAGGAAATCCAGCCATTATTCATGGAGGTCCTTTTGCAAACATTGCCCAAGGAACCAATTCGGTAATCGCTACAAGAATGGGAATGTCTCTTTCAGATTATACCGTGACTGAAGCCGGTTTTGGTGCCGACCTCGGAGCTGAAAAGTTCCTAGATATAAAGTGTCAAAGTGCTGGGATTTCTCCCAAAGCAGTGGTGTTAACTACAACCATACGTGCGCTAAAATATCATGGTGGCGCCGATCTCAAATCGCTCACCGAACCTAATGTGGATGCCTTACGACAAGGACTTCCAAACTTAGAAAAGCATTTAGAAAACGTACAGCAATTTGGAATCACTCCAGTAATTGCCATTAATAGATTTGTATCTGATAGCGATGAAGAAATTGCCTTGATTCAGGAGTTTGCCGATGCTAACGGAATTAGAGTGGCCTTGGCCGAAGTTTGGGCCAAAGGAGGTGAAGGAGCCTTGGATTTGGCAAAACACGTTGTTGAAATAGTTGAAGAATCGAATGCCAACTTCACACCTATGTACAGTTGGGATATGAGCATAGAAGACAAAATTGAAGCCGTTGCCACAAAGGTATATGGAGCGAGCAGAGTTGATTATTCGGCGACAGCCAGAAAAAACCTTAGGACTATAGATAAATTAGGACTAAACGGCCTTCCTGTATGTATTGCCAAAACACAGAAATCACTTTCAGACGATCCAAAACGGATTGGTAGACCGCGTGATTTTGTGATTACCATTAGAGAAATAGAAATAGCGGCGGGAGCAGGTTTTGTAGTCCCTATCACCGGAGATATGATGCGTATGCCTGGTCTTCCTGGGCACCCTGCTTCAGAAAATATAGATATTGATAATGACGGTAATATTTCGGGATTGTTCTAAGGAATGAAATTTTAGCGCGAAACCTTCCGAAGAAAAACAGCAAGGAAGAAGCGTTAAGACCGCGAAATGCGCACCATATTAAGAGAAATTCTGTTAACTTTGTTAGAATGCACCTTTTTAATTGCTGAAAACCATGGCAACCAGAAACTATGAGGGTAAAAAATTTGAGATAGATTCCGCAGAAAAAATTGTGGATTCATTGACTATCGAAGAGGCTTTACAAATCAACATCAACAACAAACCTTTTACGGTCTCTATGAGAACACCGGGAGAGGATGTGAGTTTGGTGCGTGGTATGTTGCATTCTGAAGGAATTATTAAAAATGTTGATTTTTTACCGGATGTGGTCATCAAAAAGGAGAATGAAAATGGCATTGTGACCATTGTAAATCTCACCATCCCTGAAGAAGAATTGGGCGAAGGATATTCAAACAGTAGAAGCTTACTTTCGGTATCTTCCTGTGGAATTTGTGGCAAAACGGAATTGGGCGACCTCTCGTTTATGGGCAAGACCATAGACGACACTAAAAAATTAAATATTGGAAGGCTCCATCACCTCTTTGAAAAGATGAATGCTTTTCAGTTCGATTTCAGAAAATCGGGAGGAACACATGCTGCGGCTGCCTTTAGTTTGGATGGCACGCTGTTATGTGCTATGGAAGATATTGGCAGGCATAATGCCGTAGATAAAGTGATCGGAAAACTCATTCATTTAAAAGAACTAGATCAGGCCAAAGTGATTACCGTGAGTGGTCGCATCTCGTATGAGATAGTGGTCAAATGTTTTAAAGGACGCATCCCCTTTTTGGCGGCGGTGTCTGCACCCTCATCCTTGGCGGTAGATTATGCCAAAGAACTGGGAATTACCTTATTCGCGTTTTGCAGAGACTACAGGGCGACTTGTTATTCCAATGCACATCGCACAAAAATAGAAACAACGTCTCGGGAAGCTGGGAATAAAGCAGGATAATTGAAAAAATCGACTTGATAATCATTTTTCTGCACCCTTCGACTTCGCTCAGGGTGCTTAATTTGTTGATTGAGCGGAGTCGAAATTAACAACATAGTATGTCAGATAATTTAAGCGAATTATTAGGTAGGAAAGGAATCGAAGAAAATCTATTCGATAAGATGGGTCAATTGGCACAGCCAGCGGGCGCACCAAGTGATGAAGAACTCGCCCTTCTTGCCGATGAGTTTTTAGTGGGAAATGCGAATACGTTTGGAACGGCTTCCTTCTATGATTTTTTAAAGCCTGAAAACAAAGGAAAGAAGGTATACGTCTGTAATGGAACTGCCTGTGAGTGCGCTGGTACTCAGGAAAACGTAATACAGGAGCTTAAAGGACATTTTAGAGAAGATCAAATAGGACATATGACCTGCCTAGGGCGCTGTCATGAAAACAGTGCTTTTCATTATAACGGAAAGAACTATTCGGGAAGTGCCATGGGATCTCTGGATACTATTATTACTGCGGAAACCGAATTAAATAAAGACAACTACCACGTAAAATCAAGTGGTAAGACCATACTAACCACAGAGTTCACTTCCATTTCTGAATACTATGCTCCCTTCAAAAAAGCGTTAAAGGAAGATTCTGCGGCTGTGTTAGAAGAAATTAAAACCTCTAACGTTCGAGGTCGTGGCGGTGCTGGATTCCCGATGGGGTTGAAGTTAGAATTCTGCAGAAAAGTAGAAAACGATACCAAGTTCATTATTTGCAATGCCGATGAAGGCGATCCGGGAGCGTATTCCGATAGGTATTTATTGGAAGAACGACCTCATTCTGTCTTATTCGGGATGCTGGTCTCTGGCTATGTCACGCATGCGAGTTATGGTATTTTATACATCAGAGCAGAATATCCAGAGGCGGTAGACATTGTGCAAGCTGCAATAGATGATTTAAAACGAGAAGGTCTTATTGGAAATGATATCGACGGAAGCGGTTTTAATTTCGATTTTAAAATCATTCAAGCACAAGGTTCTTATATCTGCGGAGAAGAAACGGCTTTGATAAATTCCATTGAAGGACAACGCCCAGAAGTGCGGGTGAGACCTCCATATCCAGCTCAAAAAGGACTCTTTAATAAACCCACGGTAGTAAACAACGTAGAGACCTTAGCAGCCTTACATTATATTATAGAAAACGGAGGAGCTGCGTGGAAGAGCATTGGCACAGAGCGTTCTTCTGGAACAAAATTAGTGTGCTTGGATAGCTTTTTTAATAACCCAGGCATGTACGAAGTGGAAATGGGCACCCCATTATCTGTAGTGGTAAACGATTTGGGAGGCGGTTTTAAATCGGCTGTGAAAGCAGTGCAAATTGGCGGTCCTTTAGGAGGGCTGGTACCTGTTTCGAAAATAGGCGACCTCACCATAGATTTTGAATCCTTTTCGAAAGAAGGATTTTTACTTGGGCATGCGTCCGTAGTGAGTGTTCCGGAAGACTACCCTATTCTGAAATTTATCGAGCACCTCTTTGATTTTGCGGCCTATGAAAGCTGCGGAAAATGTTTTCCGTGTAGACTAGGAACTAAAAGAGGACAGGAAATCGCGCAAAAAGCGTTGACCTCCGATTATAAAATAGATCGAAAGCTATTTACAGACCTATTAACCACCTTAGAACAAGGTTCGTTATGTGCACATGGTGGGGGAATTCCATTACCCGTGCGAAACGCATTGCAATATTTTGAAACAGAATTGAAACCTTATTTTGAATAATACCTTATATCGATGAAAACGGCATATATAGACAATCAGGCATTTGAAATTGAAGAAGGAGAAACCATGCTTTCATTTATTAGAAGGTATAAGGAAAAGGGGTTAGTGCCTACCCTGTGTGATGCACCCAATTTGGAGCCGTTCGGTTCCTGTAGAGTGTGCAGCGTAGAAGTGGCATTAGATGAAAATGGTCCTGTAAAAACCATGGCGTCTTGTCATTCGCCTGTCGCCGAAGGGCAGTATATTTACACAAGTACAGATTCTGTAAAAGAGCTTCGGAAAAATATACTGGAGTTGGTGCTTACAGATCATCCATTGGATTGTCTTACATGTGAAGTTAATGGGAATTGCGAATTGCAAACCGTAGCGGCACAAGTTGGAATTAGAGAAGTACGTTATCCCGAAGGAGATAATCACCTATATAAAATGAAAGATTTGAGTCACCCCTATATGACCTCAGACCTTTCCAAGTGTATTAACTGCTACCGCTGTGTTCGTGCCTGTGATGAAGTACAAGGTGAATTTGTATTGAGCATGAGTGGAAGAGGATTTGATTCGACCATCATTAAAGGATTGGATCAATCGTTTATGGAGTCAGATTGTGTGAGTTGTGGTGCCTGTTCACAAGCCTGCCCAACCTCAGCGATTTCAGATATCTTCCAATCCAAAGCAATAAAACCAACCGATACCACTAGAACCATTTGTACCTATTGTGGGGTGGGATGTAATTTGGAAGTGGCAACTAGCAACGGAAAAATATTAAGTATCACGGCACCCTATGACGCCGAGGTGAATCAAGGACATACCTGTTTAAAAGGGCGCTATGCCTTTAAGTTTTACGATCATCAGGACCGTTTGGATTCCCCTATGATTAAACGCAATGGCGAGTTTGAAAAAGTGAGCTGGGATGAGGTGTATGAGTACATCGCCACCAAATTAAATGGTTACAAAGAAGAGTTCGGTTCAGACTCTATTGCTGGAATTTCCTCCGCACGATGTACCAATGAAGAGAATTATTTGATGCAGAAGTTCATTAGAACCGTGATAGGAACTAATAACATTGACGGTTGTGCCCGAGTGTGTCACTCACCAACCGCTTTGGGGATGCAACGCACCTATGGAACAGGAGCGGCGACCAATTCTATTGACGACCTAAAAGATGCCAATTGCATCATGGTCATTGGAGCCAACCCAACCGATGCACATCCTGTCACCGGCGCCAAGTTGAAACAATTCGCAATGAAGTCGGATAATGTCTCGATTGTCATTGATCCAAGACGCACCGAACTGGCCAGATACGCCACACACCATATTCCGTTACGCCCAGGAACCAATGTGGCCGTGCTTAATATGATGATGTATTATATTATTTCTGAAGGAACGGCAGATGCTGCCTTTATTGAAAATCGAACAGAAGGTTTTGAAGACTTCAAAAGAGAAATTCTGAATATCGATTTGGATCATTTAGAGAATGTATGTGGCGTGGACAGAAACATCATTAAGGACGCGGCACTTGCCTATGCAACGGCACCCAATGCCATGTCTTTTCACGGATTAGGAGTCACCGAACATTCCCAAGGAACTTTTACCGTGATGCAAATTGCAGACCTTGCATTACTCACCGGAAACATTGGAAGACGTGGCGTAGGTGTGAATCCGCTTCGTGGTCAAAACAACGTGCAGGGAAGTGCCGATATGGGTGTGCAACCGCACCAAGGTGCTGGATATTTGGATGTGACTAGCGACGAGGTAAACAAAAAATACAATGAATTCTATGGAGTGAACGTACCTAAAATGATAGGGTATAAAATCCCTGAAATGTTCGATGCCGCCCTTGAAGGAAAACTGAAAGCCCTTTGGGTGATAGGTGAAGATATTGTACAAACTGATCCCAACACTAAAAAGGTCATCAAGGCACTAAATGCAACCGATTTGGTAATCGTGCAAGAGTTGTTTATGACTGAAACTGCCAAGCAAGCGGATGTGATTTTACCAGGAGCTTCCTTCTTGGAAAAAAGCGGAACGTTTACCAACGGAGAGCGTCGTGTGCAAGCGGTACGTCAGGTAGTAGAGCCCATTCCTGGGTCCAAACCAGACGGGCAAATTATTGTGGATATTATGAATAAAATGGGATACGCTCAAGCCGACTATACCCCGGACGGTATGTTGGAAGAGATCTCACAAATAGTACCTTTCTTTGCCGGAATAAGCTGGGATAGATTAGGCATCAACGGACTCCAATGGCCAGTAGCCCTCGATGGTACCGACACTCAAATTCTACATAAAACCGAATTCAAACGCGGTAAAGGATACTTCGAGTTTAACCCCTGGGAAGAAACCATGGAGTTGCAAGAACATGCCAAGGATTATCCATATATCCTGACTACTAACAGAGAGTTGGAGCACTATAATTGTGGTGCTATGACACGAAGAACGGCCAACGAAGAAATCTTGCAAGACGATTATCTAATGATTAATCCTGAAGATGCACAATCGCACCTCATTGAAGAAGGCGATTTTATCTGTATAGAATCTCCGCGCGGAAAGGTAGACGTGAAAGCCCGTATTACCGATGAGGTAAAGCCAGGTATCCTTAGCACAACTTTTCACTTTCCTGATATTATGATCAATAACCTGACGGGCGACATCCATGATTCTGAAGCCAAATGCCCAGAGTATAAAGTGGTTGCCGTTCGAATTAGAAAAAGCAAAGGGAAGTATAAAAAGCAGTTGAGTTAGGCAATTAGGAGTTTCTCAATCTCCTAATAATCTCTTAAAATAGAAGTCCTTCCATGTTAAATTCGGCAGGCGCATTTCTTTTTTCTGTACCTTAAGGGAGAAATTTAAGTAACACTTCTATTATGCCAACCTATAGTCTTAAAGTTAACAACAAAACAGTTACCGTAGAGGCCGATGCAGACACCCCATTGTTGTGGGTGTTGCGCGATGAACTCGATATGGTAGGAACCAAATTTGGTTGCGGAATTGGTCAATGTGGGGCGTGTACCGTGCATTTAGACGGAGCCGCAACGCGTAGCTGCCTGCTGCGTGTCTCTCAATTGGAAGGAAAGTCAATTACCACCATCGAAGGTCTTTCGGAAGATGGAAGCCATCCTGTGCAAGTAGCCTGGAAAGAGGAAGATGTGCCACAATGTGGGTACTGTCAAGCAGGTCAAATAATGACCGCTTCGGCATTTTTAGCTGAAAATGCTAGCCCCTCCGGACAAGACATACGAAACGCCATGCATGGCAACATCTGTAGATGTGCCTCGTACAATCGAATTGAAAAAGCAGTGGCTCGTGCCGCCGGTAAAACCACTTAATCCATCAAGACATGAAATCTCAAAACTCATTTACGTTTAGTAGACGAAATTTTATTAGAACATCGGCATTGGCCGGAGGTGGAATACTTATTGGATTCAATTTTGTAGCGGCTTGTAAAGAAGCCGTCACACCACCTGTAGATATTGCACAGCTTAACTTCAACGACTTTAATGCGTTTATACGTATCGCCGATAATGGCTATGTGACCATCTTTTCACCCAATCCCGAAATAGGACAAGGGGTGAAAACGTCCATGCCCATGATTATTGCAGAAGAACTTGATGTACCCTGGGAACATGTAAATGTTGCCCAAGGTCTGTTGGATACTAAAAACTACCAAAGACAAGTAGCTGGAGGCAGTCAGTCCATCCGATTTGGATGGGATGCCTTACGACAAACAGGAGCCACGGCTCGCCAGATGTTGGTGAATGCTGCAGCAGTTAAATGGGGTGTAGATCCCGCTACCTGCTCCGCTTCAGATGGTGTGATTACCAATGCCAATGGCGAAACACTGGGCTACGGAGATGTGGTCAAAGAAGCCGCGGGATTAGAAATCCCCGAAAATGTTAGCTTAAAGGACCCTTCAGAATATAAAATTATCGGTCAGGATATTGTCAATGTAGATATTGATAAGATTGTGACGGGACAACCGCTGTTTGGCCTAGATTATAAAGAGGAAGGGATGAAGTACGTTTCGGTACTGAGACCTCCTGCCTTTGGTAAAAAATTAGTGAGTTATGGTGATAGTGGCGCATTGGCTGTGACCGGTGTTTCGGAAGTGGTGCGCTTTGGTGATAAGGTGGCTGTTTTAGCCAGTAACACCTGGGCCGCTATGAAAGGAAAAAAAGCACTCACCGCAGAATGGGAGGCAGATGGCAGTTTGGAAAGCACAGAGAGCCACGATAAAATACTCACAGATATATTAAACGGAAATAGTTTCGATACGCGACGGGAAGATGGAGATGTAAAAATGGCTTTTGCCAATGCAGATCAAGTGGTAGAGCGTGTGTACGAATCCCCGTTCTTGCCGCATAACTGCATGGAGCCTATGAATTTTTACGCGAACGTTACAGCAGATAAAATTCATTTAGTAGGACCCATTCAGACACCTGCTGGAACGGCAAATCGGGTAGCTAGCTTGTTAAATCGAAACGAAGAAGAGGTGCAGTTAGAAATGACTCGTATGGGAGGCGGTTTTGGAAGACGGTTGTATGGAGATTTTGTGATGGAGGCAGCTGAAATTTCAAGCCTGACCAGCAAACCTGTGAAGGTGGTTTATTCAAGAGAAGATGATATGGCGGCCGGCATTTATCGACCAGCCATTAAATACAAGATCGCTGCGTCACTTAAGGATGGAAAGATTACTGGATATCACCTAAAAGAGGCCGCGATAAATTCTAATATGTACGGGCTCATTCCACATTTCTTCCCCGCAGGGGCCATTGAAAACTACAAAGTGGATACAGCCAATTATAAAAGCAATATTACCATTGGTGCTTGGCGCGCGCCCTATACAAATTTTCTGGCATTCGCCGAACAGAGTTTTTTTGATGAGCTGGCGGAAGTACTGGAAATAGATGCTGTACAACTTCGGTTAGACCTATTGCAAAAGGTAAAGGGGAATACAGACGAACGTATTCAGTATTCAGGAGAACGTATGGAAGCAGTTATAAAACTTGCTGCGGAAAAATCCAATTGGGGTGAACAAAAGGAAGGTGTATACAAAGGCTTTTCTGCCTATTATAGTCATAATACCCACGTTGCCGAAGTTGCTGAGGTTATCTTGGAGAACGGCTCTCCTGTTGTGAAACGAGTTGTGGCTGCGGTTGACTGTGGAATTGTAGTAAATCCGTTAGGTGCTAAGAATCAGGTAGAAGGTGGAGTGATTGATGGTATTGGACATGCCATGTATGGAGATTTTTCCTTTGCCGAAGGAACACCACAAGCCACAAACTTTGACAGATACCGACTCATACGGATGAATGAAACACCTGTTGTTGAAACCTATTTTGTAGAGAACGGACTCTCTCCCACGGGACTGGGAGAACCAGGCTTGCCACCTGCAGGTGGCGCTGTTGCTAATGCGATAAAAGCGGCAACAGGTCAACGGCTATTGAATCAGCCTTTCATAAATTACATAGGGAAGGAAACAGAAGAAGTTATCGGTTAACATACAATTAATTCTGCAAGAACTCCTGCTGCCTTTTGGGTAGTAGGAGTTCTTTTATAGTCATAATGCTGCGAAGCCGTTGGTCCATAAGATACGCGCTCCAACGATGAGCACAAGAATAGCGGTTACTAATTTTATGTTCTTGGCCGATAGTTTATTCAAGCTAAAACGAACCCCTATTTGCCCTCCCAAGAGAACAGCCACCCCCAATACCAACGCCTCTTTCCAAGGAAGGTCTAATGTCCCTGCCGCGATTAATCCAGTAATTCCAGAAATAGAATTAACCCCGATAAAAAAACAAGCCAATGCGGCAATTTTCTTAGAGGTTCCCCAACGGAGGTGGTGTAATAATGGCGCTAGAAAAATACCCCCACCAATACCTACCAAACCAGATAGGAATCCAATGGCAGCTCCCAGTATATAATTTATATATGTAGGATATTTTTGAGTAGGTTCTACTGCGGTGTTCAACGAAGGACGTGTCGATTGCCATAGCAAAAAAAGAGAAGAGGTTGCCAAAGCACCTCCCAAAATAATAAAGAAAAGAGTCTCTTCAAGTCGGAAAGTAGCACCAAGAAATGCCAAAGGAATACTGGTAATCACAAAAGGCAAAAATTGCTTTCTATCGAACAAGCCTTTTTTATAGAACCAATAAAAGCTTCCACTAACCACCAAAATATTACAGAGCAATGCCAACGAACGAATGGTGTAAAAACTGGCAATAAACAATACAAGAATGGCCAAATAACTGGAACCACCTCCAAAACCAACGGAGGAATACAGCATGGCAATCAAAAAGAAAATAAGGCCTATTAAAATAAGGGTGGTGATACTCATGAGCCTTGAGAATTGGTTCGTACTAAAGCCTCATAGGCTTCAGGGGTATCAATGTCTGTAAAAGGATGTTCAGAAATAATAGACTCAAGATCGGTTTGAAATTTACGAAGGACCGATTTGGCTCCAACGGCTCCGTTCAATTGTGCTAATTCGGTAAAATAATTTCGTTTGAATAGCGCTGGGACTCCAATGATCTGATCATACTGTGTTCCTATGATTCCCTTTTCTGTCACTTTCGATTGTGAGATAATTTGTTGGTAATGATCGGTGTCAATAAGAGGTAGATCGGTAAGTGTAATAAGCACGGCTTCGGTTTCAGGAAAATGCGCTTCGATGTAATTAATTCCGAAGGAAATAGAAGTTCCCATACCAAGACTCCACGAAGGATTATGAACTACATGAATTTTCGAGTGTTTTATACGCGTCTCAATACGATCACCAAAAGCGCCTAATACTACGATCACCTCATCTACATCTGAAGCCATGCCCTTAGCAATCACATTCCCTAAGAGGTGGGTATCGTGCCACGGCAATAACTGTTTGGGGGTTCCCATACGTTTAGATTCGCCTGCGGCAAGAATAAGAAGGGCAATGCCAGACATAGGTTCTAATTATTGATGTATTCCAGTTTTTTTGTCTTTCAATAAAATAGGGTCTTGCTCCCGAATTACAGCAAGGATTTCGGCCATAATAGAAATAGCAATTTCCTGAGGAGTTTCGGCGCCAATATTAACCCCACACGGACCATGAATACTGTCTAAAAAAGATAGAGGGGTGTCTTCATAATACTCCAAAAGTTGTTCTATGATGCGATCCTTACGTCGTGAAGGACCTAACAATCCAAGATAAGCAGGAGTTTTGTTCCGTAAAGCGGAAAGAAATTTCAGATCCTTTACCAAACTATGTGACATAAGTACCACAGCCGTTTCTTTGTCCACCGAAAATTCTTCAAACGCATCTTCAGTAATGGCTAGAAATTGAGTAGCTCCTGGGAAATCTTGAAGGCTCTTATTTTCATCTGGGGCGGCAATTACACTAACTTCCCAACCGGCCTGTGCGCTTAACGTACATAACGAGACAGCATCATGTTCTGCACCAATAATAAACAATCGAAAAGAGGGTTCGAGCACTTGCTCAAAGCAATCTAAATCATCATTTGTGCCCATTTTGGTGTCAAAAGTAGCAACAACAGGATGCGTGTTTTTTTCTGAAAATAAAAATTGGGTACCTCCAGTTCTTCGGAAGGACTCTTCTTTAGAAAAATAGGTGCGTACTTGCAATGATTTACGTGCTTTTAGTTGTTGATAGAAGCCCTCAAAAAAGGCCTCATCTGGATGAAACGGTTCAATTAAAAGGTACAGAATTCCGTCACACCCCAGGCGGAATCGCCCATCGTATGTCATTAATTTTGGCTGCCCATCTTTGAAGACGGTTTCAGACTGTCTTGCAATCTCCTTTTCAACACAGCCACCGCTTACAGCACCTACCATAGTACCATCTTCAAGAATCAACATGCGAACACCAGGTCGTCTATAGGAAGAACCATCAAGTGCCACCACAGATACGAATACGCTTTTTAGCCCCTGATTTTGGGCCTTTTGTGCGGTAGATATGATTAGTTTTAATTCGTGTAGCATGATGCCAAACCTCTGGAATGCTAAGGTAGCTGAATATTTTAATAAATGGAATCTCAAATGGCCCGCTTTGTCTGATAAATATATGTTAAAACCGAAGAGACCGATATTTTCTAATGGTCATTTTCACACTTATCGTTATATTTGATAGGAAATAACGATAAGTGCAGTAATATGATCAGTATTGAAGAGGCATTTCAATTGGTGGAAGAACATGCAACCGCTATTCAAAGTAGCGTAGTGTCTGTTGATCAGGCGCTGCATTGTTATTTGGCTGTGGATGTGTTTTCTTCCATAAATATGCCCCCATTTCGGCAATCGGCAATGGATGGCTATGCTGTACATATTGGTCATGAAAATACGTACCAACTTGTTGGAGAGGTGCAAGCAGGCGATGGAGAGAATCCTTCATTGGCCCCAGGCGAGACTGTTCGAATTTTTACAGGAGCTCCGGTGCCAGATACGGCCAATGCCGTTGTGATGCAAGAGAAAGTTTCTGCAAATGGGGAAAGTGTACACATTGAAGATCCTATTTTGGAAGGGGTGAACATTCGCCCCATGGGAGAACAAGTGAGAGCTGGAGAAACTGCCTTGAAAAAAGGAACAAAATTAACACCAGCCGCCATTGGATATTTGACGTCATTGGGAATTACGGCGGTGGAGGTTTTCGATAGACCTTCCGTGGGAATTGTAACTACGGGAGACGAACTCGTAACAGCAGGTCAACCCCTTTCGTATGGTAAGATATATGAAAGCAATACGCTCATGATTCAAAGCGCCTTGCGAAGCTTCAATTACGATGACCTAACTACCTATAGCGTTAAAGATGACTATCAAGCAACCTATGATATCCTTGGGAAAGCGATTTCAGAGAATGATATGGTCTTGATTACGGGGGGTATTTCGGTAGGTGATTATGATTTTGTAGGGAAAGCACTTCAAGAACAGCGTGTAGATCAAATTTTCTACAAGGTCAAACAGAAACCAGGAAAGCCATTGTTTTTTGGAAAGAAAGAGGACAAGCTCATTTTTGCACTTCCTGGAAATCCAGCAGCTGCGTTGAGTTGTTTTTATACCTATGTGTATATGGCGCTTGAAAAGCGATCAGGTGCTTCGGAGTTTTTGCTGCCTAAAACCATGGCAAAATCGTGTTCTTCGTTTTCGAAAAAAGGCGATAGACCTCAGTTTTTGAAAGCCATTTTAGCACTTGGAGAAGTAACCATTTTAGAAGGACAAAATTCGTCTATGCTGCAAACATTTGCATTGGCAAACGTCTTGGTTTTTGTGCCGGGAGATATACAAACAATAGAACCAGGAGATATGGTGGAAACCATTCATCTCCCAAAAATATAGCGGTATGAAGTATACCATTAAAAGTAGAATTTGGATTGAAGCAGATGACCATATGTTGTTGGGAGAAGGAAGGGTACGACTTCTAAAGTTAATTGATGAAACGGGTTCATTATCCAAGGCGGCCAAATCGCTACACATGTCTTATAAAAAGGCCTGGGAACTTATAGATTCGGTGAACAAATCGGCCAAAGAACCCGTAGTTATTACAAGTATAGGAGGCAAAGATGGAGGAGGTTCAAAATTAACACCTCATGGACAAGAGTTGGTTGCCATTTTTGATGAAATAAATAAGAACTGTTGGAATTTTTTGGATGAACAAATGAAAACAATAACCCAGATATAGTTGGGAATCATGATGGATAGAAAGAACATCACTGGAGTTATATTGGCCGGAGGAAAAAGCCAACGAATGGGACGTGATAAAGGTCTTGTTCTGTTGGATGGTAAACCTTTTATTCAACACATTAGTGATGTACTCTCCTTGATAGTACACGAAATTATTATAGTGAGTAACAATAAAGAGTATGATGCTTTTGGCTACAAAAGAGTGCCCGATATTGTAGAAAACTCGGGCCCTTTGGGAGGATTATATACAGGATTACATCATACTAGCACAGAATTCAACCTAGTATTGAGTTGTGATGTGCCACGTATAAATTCGCCTGTATTACAACAGCTTATACTGGCATGCGACACGAATACTGATATTATACAACTCGAAAGTGAAGGTGAAACAATACCCTTAATTGCGATCTATAAAAAACACTGTAAGGACGTGTTTCTGAAATTACTGAACCAAGGAGAGCGACGTTTGAGATTTGCGGTAGATCAGTGTAAAACAAAAATGATAATCATTGATGATAGTGTCGCCAAGGCTACTATGAATATTAATACACAAGATCAATTAAAAGAGGTGAGCAATGACATTGACAGTTAAATACTTTGGAATGCTGGCAGAGGTTACACAATGCCAAGAAGAGACGTTTGACAATACGAAAGTCACTATTTCGGAATTTCTAGAAGCATTATTCTTGAAATATCCAGGGCTTCGTGAAAAGGACTTTCGGGTAGCGCAACATCAGAAAATCGCTGCAAAAACAGAAGAAATCACGGCCAGTGAACTGGCATTATTACCTCCTTTTGCGGGAGGATAACAAGGAGAATATTGGAAAGATACAATAGACATATCATACTTTCAGAAATAGGCGAAAAGGGGCAGCAAAAGTTGTTGGCCAGCCGCGTGCTGGTGATTGGAGCTGGTGGTTTGGGTTGTCCCGTATTGCAATACCTAGCGGGTGCTGGGGTTGGTGTATTGGGAGTTATTGATTTTGATGCGGTAGAAGAGTCCAACCTACAGCGACAAATATTGTATGGTACGTCGGTACTTGGAAAGAATAAAGCATTGGCAGCTAAAGAGCGGTTGCAAGATTTAAATCCAACCATTACAATCAATGCGTATCCTGAGAAATTGACGGCTAAAAATGCATTGGCTCTTTTTTTGGAATACGATATTATTGTGGATGGATCTGATAACTTCGGAACACGATATTTGGTAAACGACGCCTGTATTATTTCAGGAAAACCACTGGTCTACGGAGCCATTTTTAAGTTTCATGGACAGGTTTCGGTTTTTAATTATAAAAACGGACCATCCTATCGCTGTATGTTTCCAACTGAACCGAGAGAAGGAGATGTTCCTTCTTGTAATGAAATAGGCGTTTTGGGAGTGCTTCCTGGAATTATTGGAAGCATGCAAGCCAATGAAGTTTTGAAAATTATTTTAGAATTAGGCACTGTATTATCTGGAAAAATATTGGTATATGATTCACTTTCGACAGAGATTTTTCCTATTACGACAGAACGAAATGATAATATCATTAACGAGGTGTTGGCACAAAAAGATGAGTTCTCTTCAAAACAATACGAATGGGAATGTGACTTTGAATTAGCACCGAGAGTGATCAATTGTCATGAAGCAATGGCTATTCTCAATGCCCAATTTGTCGACGTACGAGAACCAAATGAACAACCCAAAGTGACAGAAGTTAGTCCCATATATGTGCCTATGTCAATTTTTTCTGAATCTTTTGATTCTATGGATAAAGACTGGCCTATTATTTTGTTTTGTCAGTCGGGAATTAGAAGTCAAAAAGCGGCTTCCTTATTGATCGCAGCGGGATGGGAACAGGTCTATAGCCTAAGAGAAGGAGCGGCCACATTAAAAACAATACAAGGAACTAGAATAACAAGTTAATGAAAAAGACACCAAAAAACGTATTTACAGAAGGAGCGATTACTCCCAACTTTATTAGCAATTCTATTGCAAAACACCAAACTAAGACAAGCATTGGAGCCCATAATATTTTCTTGGGTCAGGTGCGCGCAGATGAAATTGAAGGGAAGCCCGTTGTGGGGATTGAATATACAGCTTATGCCGAAATGGCGAATGCTAAATTTCATGAAATACGGGAGGCTACCTTTGAGAAATTTGAGCTCACATGCATGCATATTTACCATAGCTTAGGATTGGTGAAAACGGGAGAAATATGCCTGTTTGTATTTGTCTCTTCGTCGCATCGTAGAGAAGTATTTAAAGCACTAGAATATGTTGTGGAAGAAATTAAAGCAAATGTGCCAGTCTTTGGTAAGGAATTATTTGAAGACGAGTCGCATCAATGGAAGGTGAATACATAGCGGTTTAATCGTTAAAATGTTTAATTGTTGAATCGTTTATTCACATAAACACATAAACACATAAACACATAAACACATAAACACATAAACACATAAACACATAAACACATAAACACATAAACACATAAACGATTACAGGAATAAACTAACATATAACCCCGCCATCATAAACAATTAAGATAGGGCGTATCAATTTTCATTTGAAAAGTTACATGTATGGATAGACTCCAAAGAACTAGTAAAAGTGATTTATTCAGTTACGGGGAAATTTCCGAATGAAGAAAAATTTGGATTAACAAATCAGTTAAGAAGAGCGGCGATTTCTGTAGCCTCAAATCTTGCAGAAGGAACATCCAGAAGAACAAACAAAGACAAGGCGTATTTTACAACAATAGCATTTAGTTCATTAATGGAAGTTTTAAATCAAATTATTATTGCTCGAGAACTTCATTTTTTAAAAACAGAAAAGTATGTCGAGATACGAAACATGATCGAAAAAATAGCAAATAAACTTAATGCCTTAAGAAAAAGTCAAAGAATAGGCTAAACGAATAAACAATTGAACGATTCAACGAATAACCGATTGCACATATAAACAGTAACACAGATATGGTCGATATAACACATAAAAGCAATACTCTTCGGATAGCCACTGCCCAAGCCATTCTTGTGGTGAGCAAACCCGAAACGATTGCGGCAATTCAAAATGGAACCGTCCCTAAAGGTGATGTATTTGCCATGAGTAAAGCGGCGGGCCTTTTGGGCGTAAAAAAAACACCCGAGTTACTACCCGATTGCCATCCGCTCCCTATAGAATATACCGGGATAACCTATGACATTAATGGCCTCGAGATTACCATTCAGTGTACCATAAAGACCATATATAAAACAGGCGTAGAGGTGGAAGCTATGCACGGTGCTAGTGTTGTTGCATTAAACATGTATGACATGCTAAAACCTATTGACAAGGGCGTGGAGATTCATCATATCAAATTGCTGAAGAAAAAAGGAGGAAAGTCTGACTTCAAAGACACCTTCAGAAAAGACATTAAAGCGGCGGTTATCGTATGTTCAGATACTATTTCCGAAGGGCAAAAAGAGGATAGAGCGGGGAAAGCTATTATTGAAAAATTGGAAGCTTGTGATGTTGTTGCCGCCGATTACTGCATCATTCCTGATGAACCTGATGTGATTCAAGAAAAAGCAAGGCATTTTCAAAAGCAAGGCTTGGATTTGATTATTTATACGGGAGGAACAGGCTTGTCTAAACGAGATGTTACTCCTGATGCCTTAGAGCCACTCTTGGACAGACGAATTCCAGGTATTGAAGAAACCATTCGTGGTTATGGACAGGATCGCACTCCTTATGCAATGTTGTCTCGAAGTATTGTAGGAACTATGGGAAGTTCGTTGGTATTGGCTTTGCCAGGCTCTACCAATGGAGCTAAGGAATCTATGGATGCCGTTTTCCCGGCTATTTTGCATCTGTTCCGAATTTTTAAAGGCGCCAGACACGACTCATGAGCACACAGCAAAACATATTGACAGATACTCACAATAGACCACATGCCTATTTGCGTATCTCCCTGACTGAGCGGTGCAATCTACGATGTACCTATTGTATGCCGGCCGAGGGAATACCGCTTTCACCTAAAGCGCATATTATGACCTATGATGAGATCTATACCATAGCCAAAACGTTTGTAGATCACGGTGTCACCAAAATTAGATTGACGGGAGGCGAGCCCTTGGTGCGTAAGGATTCGCATATTATCTTGGAAAAATTGGCGTCATTACCTGTAGAACTGGCTATTACCACCAATGCCGTAAACGTAGACAGGCATGTCGAAACACTACTAAAGTGTGGGGTAAAAAGCATCAATGTGAGCCTAGATTCTTTGCATGCTGAAAAATTTAAAGAGATCACGCGACGGGATTATTTTGAGCGGGTATATGCCAATATTTTACTGCTGGTGGAAAAAGGATTTAGGGTAAAAATAAACGCCGTTTTAATGAAAGGTTTTAACGACAATGAAATTGTTGATTTCATTCAGTTGACGCAAAAATTACCCGTTGTGATTCGGTTTATCGAATTTATGCCCTTTGATGGGAATAAATGGAATATGGAGAAATTGGTTTCCTATAAAGAGATCATGGAGTATGTACAAGGTTCTTTTTCCGAAAAAGAAATAATGCGCCTTGAAGATGCTCCTAACGACACGTCCAAAAATTACAAAATTGAAGGATATCAAGGATCGTTTGCAATCATTAGTTCTGTAACCAATCCTTTTTGTGATTCGTGCAATAGGCTGCGATTAACAGCCAATGGTCAACTAAAAAACTGTTTGTTTTCTTCTTCTGAATCGGATTTACTTACCTCCTTGCGCGCTGGGAAACCTATTGAGCCAGTGATCGAAAAGGCCGTGAAAGCCAAACTCAAGGTACGTGGTGGGATGGACACCTTGGAGAAGCTCCAGGAGCCCAAACTTCATTCTCAAAACCGAAGTATGATTACCATTGGAGGGTAATAGACATTACTGAATAAGCCGAACCAACGGAAGTATATGTTTCTGAACCTCCCCGGACTCTTTTTTAATACGAAGTGTTATTTTCCCTTCCTTCTGAAGCATTTCTCGTATTAGTTTCGTGTTTTTTCCAGTATAGGAATCGAGCGCAAGAAGTTCATCACCCACTTCAAGCCCTAATGTTGCCGCTTGGCTGTTTGGTGTGACGTCATCTATTAGAACTTTCCCATCCTTTTTCACAAAAGAGAAACCGCTAAAGTTATGCCTAAACGGTTTGTCTATTTGATTGTTAGGCTTGAGATAAAGGAAGTCATTTTTATAATCTAAAACCACATGAAATCGATTGATGATTCCCGCTCCTAAGATACCTGCAAACCGTTCTCCAGATAACACACCCGCTGTGGCATTGGAGAGGCTTATGGGGATGTCCTCAAAGGTCGTATTGCCAAAAGTAACATCTTGTACGTATCCAATAGAACTACGGCCTGTTGATGTGAGTCCGGCATGTTTTCGGCCGTAGGTCTTTCCAATTTGAGTTTCTAAGTTGTGTTTTTTAACGAAAGGTGTATTGAGTATTAGATTGGAGTTGGCGCCACTATCAAACAGAAACTCTCCATCCAAAACGGTGCCGTTCTTCAATGTAAACTGAAGCGATACACGCGGAATAGATGCATATTTATCAATGGAAATTTTTGTAAAAGAAGCCAAGTCTTTTACCTCCTTAGTATTGGAATATAGGTTGATCACTTTGGCATCAAAATCCAAATAGGTGATAAATTTTGTGATGAGATCATACCCTACAATACCATCAATAGCACCTCCCGAACGCTCTTCTAAGTGTGAAAGATCTACCATGACCAGATTAGGAACGGTAAGACCCAGTTTTCCCACATGGAGCGTTTGGTTGGTAACAACATCGTAGGTGGCAACACCCGAAGCACCACCTGCCTGCTGCTGAAAATTGGCTTTCATCCCTAATTTTTTTGCCACAGATGCGTTAATGACCGATGTGCTGGCACCCGTATCGAATACAAATCGAAATGCCTCTGGGTGATCATTAACAGAAACTTCAATAAAGACCAAGCCATCTTCCTCAAAGGGAATTTGGTAGTCTTGAGCTAAGAGTGACAGACCATATAATAGTCCTACTACCAATAAGAAATTCTTTTTCATAGGATGCTTTTGATGATGAATACCTCTAAAATACACATTATACCTATAGCAAAATGTTAAGAATTGCTAACGAGTGTTAAACCTATCACCATCAAAGTGCGTTCTGTTTAAACTTTTATATCTTAACGACTCATCATTTTTCCTAATCCAAAGGATATGTTTAACAAACTAGTGAGATTTAGTCTTCTTATTATTATGGTTTCTTTTATTTCCTGTTCTCCAAAGGCTAATATCGAAGAGGAAAAGGAAGCCATTATAGCATTGATGGATTCCGTATATAAAGCTCATTTCAATAAAGATGCCAATGCATTTTACGCACCCAATGCCGAAACTTGGTTGGATGTTCGTCATGGCCTGATAACGGAGACACATAGAAAAACACAAATTGAAAATACACAACAGTATCTTGATAATATGGAGTTTTTGGAATTGGAACCCCAACAGGAACCAGTTGTGAATATTTCGAAAGATGGAACTATGGCTAGCTATGTCGCAGCGATCCATGTAAAGGGTAGATTTCAGGGTCAGCCGGTATTTTGGGTGATTTCCTGGCAAAGTGTTTTTGAGAAGATAAATGATGAATGGAAAGTGATTAGCACTGCGAATACCGAAGCGCCAACAGAGGCAAGCTCAAAAATCATTCTGAGAAATGTAAGCAAAGCATTGGGCGTATTGCCAGAAGGAAGTTCATTGTCCGCTATGGCCAATTGTGTTGGTCCACAGGGAGACTTGTTTCAAACGTTGATCTTTTCAGAGAAAACGCGCGGAAGAATGGAACAGTCTAATGAGAGGGGTCATTATGTGTTATCCTATGAAGACAGTCTGATTTGGAGCTATAATTTTGTAAGTAAGAATCTCAATGAAGATGCCGGAGAAATGACCAAATCGTTTATTCAGGGACATGAATTACATTGGTTGAGTCTGCGTCCAATGGACAGAACTACGCGTCCTCTTTTTAAAGGGTTTGAAGAGTTTAAGGGAACAGTTTCGTTCAAAATAGAAAGCAGGGACATATTAGATCGTCCAATTTTGTTTTATTATTCCTTCGAGGATTACCTCCCGTTGGGTTTTCAGATGGAAACGGCTCCGGGGCAACCTCCAGTGGTAGTTTCTTTTGAAAACTGGGATTCGGTAGGCCCCTATCGAGTATTTAAAAGAGCTGTTTTTAAACAGGGTGATGAGGTGTTCCAGTATGAGTTTACCAAGATTAATTTTAACTCGATGACTGAAGAGGATTTTCACATTAAGAATGCAAATCTGGTTTTTAGCGAATAAACAATTTTGAAGTTTCAAAAAATTATTTTTACTACGCAAAAAGAGTGCGCAATACAATGTAAAATTTGTTCCATAAAGAAAAATACCATGACGCATATCAACGAACATGAACTGGAAGAGGAACAAAGAATAAGCTATTTTGAATCGTTTACTATACCGAATATGAGGGGCTTATATGAATGCTTAACTCGTGCCATGCCTTTTATTTCTAATGGTTGGAAGAATACGTACGGTGCCTTTTTACAGGAAGAACATCGTAGACGGTTTGCGAAGAAACTTTCAGGCTATCTAAAAAATGGAATCCCAGAAACGCTTCCTGAACCTCACTTTAATGAGGATTTAACACCACTGATGCATGACTCATGGGGATATTTTAAAACGATTGTTGAAGCTGTAGTCCACGAAGAAGAGAATGTGGAACTTAGAATGGCCAAGGTCATGGAAACCACTCCATTTGCTCATAGTTTGCTTCTCATTGGACAGCGCCTTACCTCAGCGAGCGCGCAAGATGAACAAGCCATCCCTCCATTAGAAGAAAAGTTGATAAGAAGCTGTTTTGAGCCATTCAACGAACAAACTTCTGTGGCAGCCAGAGCATGGGAAAAACATGTTGGGAGGTCTACCGATCCGTTTTGGGGGGTTGTATCAGGAAATTCGGATCAAAAAGAAAAAAGGGTGAGGACCTTGGTGACAGATATGCTCCACAACGTAACATGGTGGAACGTGTTTTATCATTATAAGCACGAATTAGTTTATGAAATACGAGTTTCTAGCGGACATGGGATACGTTGGACACGAAACGGAGAGACACTAATTGGTTTTTTGGAGCCGTTTCTCTAATTTATTAATACGAAAACAATGGAATCAGAATATAATTTCACAAAAGAGGAATGGCAATCCTGTCTTAAGGTACTAGATATATTAAAGGACAATCCTTTTGAAAATCCTGACAATCGTAGGTTTGGAACATTGGTCACGAAAATTCACAAGAAGGCTCGCAAGATGAACCGAACCCAGACATATTCAACAAAAAAAGCTTCAGATTTAGGTATTCTTAAAGAATCAGAAATTTCGAAAAACGCACTTGCAAATCATACAGTTTATGAAGAAGGAAACGAAAAGAAAGAACAACGGTTTTCTCAATTAAATATTCCGAAGAATTGCTATTGTTGTAATACATCTTATATGTGGGCACATTCCTTTTATAACCGCCTTTGTCCTACCTGCGCCGATATCAATTACCGGAATCGGTTTAAAAGGGTAGACCTCACTAACAGAAACGTGATTCTAACGGGAGGTCGTGTAAAGATTGGATATGCTACCGCGCTTAAAGTATTGAGAAGTAATGCCAATCTAACCGTGACAACACGTTTTCCTGCGTCTGCTCTTTCTCAATTTAAAGAAGAAAAGGATTATGATGTATGGAAGGAACGTTTAACAGTGTATGGATTGGATTTACGGAATTTAAAGGCGGTGGAAACCTTTGTCATGTTTTACAAAGAAGAACACGGAGCTCTGGATATTTTAATAAATAATGCCGCCCAAACCATTAAGTATACAACAGATTATTACACCCCGCTGATCCTGAAAGAGCAGCAGACACTTGAACAACTTAAGCATAATCCATATCTAATCGAAAAC